>Ga0247841_10001688_pt1 | contig 47522 bp, 40 predicted proteins | sample LaCruzMarch2015__2_FD_192410 | JGI IMG/M metagenome (GOLD analysis project Ga0247841, IMG submission 192410) | Freshwater microbial communities from meromictic Lake La Cruz, Castile-La Mancha, Spain - LaCruzMarch2015_18m | ecosystem: Environmental > Aquatic > Freshwater > Lake | place: Spain... | reverse complement strand
ATCAAGAGGCTGTCTTTTATATCTGTCCTGGCATTGCTGGCAATCCTGATTCCGACGGTTTTGTGGGGTTGCGTGGAAAAAACTTCCCCGTGACGGAAACATATACCGAAATAGAGTATAAGTCGGAATACAGGACGAAAACCAGGACGGAGGTCCAAAAGGAAATCATAAGGAGTGGGGAGGATGTGGTCAATGCCTACGGCTGGTATAACATGGGTACGACCAGCGGCAAGGAAGGTAGTATATGCGTGAACCAGCCTTTCTGGTATTTCTGTTACAGCATCCCTGTCCGCAGCATAACCTCCATCGGGATCACGTCCAACAGCCAATTCCCTCAAATCACTGCCTGCGACATGGAGAGAATCGAAGAATTCGGCCGCACCACGACAGAGGACCCGTTCGAGCAGGAAGTGAGATATTGTGACTGGTTAGATGCATTCAATAACAAGGTCAGCAACTCCCGCCTGATCGGGAAATATTCGACCGGCAGCGACCGGCAACTACTCAAAATAGATACCAGCGGAGCCAGGTGGCTTTCCATCATCATACAGGGCAATGCCGGAGGTGAATCATCCACTTTTACTACCGCGATCTTAAAATGGGCGGATACGCGGGATAATGAGGTGCAAAAGGATCAGACCGTCGAGGTGAAGGTGCCGGTCACAGTGGAGAAGCAAAGGACGGTAACAAGCACCAGGATGGTTCCATTCTGGGAAGCGATGTTTAAATAGTGATATGCACTGCCCGTGTATCCACTGTATGACGCAGCTCCATAAATGAATGTTAATGATACTATACTATAAAAAGAATTAGGGGCATCGAAAGGATTTCGAGAATGTTCTTGCTTTTATCTGGTTCGGCCTACCAGAACCTCTTTTCATAATTTTTTAGCTAAAGTGTATTATTTACCATAGGCAAGAATACTGTTTATTCGGCAGCAGGAGGTTACAATGCTCACCGTTTCAGAAGCAATAAATCAGCGGAGGAGCATACGCAGCTTCCGCAGCGACCCGGTATCCGACGATGTCATACTTGCAATGCTGGAGGCTGCTCGGCTGGCGCCCTCCGGCAGCAACCGCCAGCCCTGGCGATTTATCGTTGTGACTGACAAGGCCGAGAAAGCGAGGCTGCGCAAGGTATGTTTCGACCAGGCTTTTATCGAGGAAGCCCCTGTGGTGTTTGTCTGCTGCGTTGACCTTACCTCGTATGCCAGGGCTGAGCGGGAGAAACGGTCACAGGAGTTCATAGACTATGGAGTGCTTGAAACGCTGTCGGGCTACTTTGCCGATCCGGCGGTCCGCGAGCTGTTCCTGAATGCTCCGGATGATGACCTGAGTATCCACTTCATGACGGCCATGGCAAATACCTACATTGCAGTTGAGCACATGGTGCTGACCGCAACGGCCCTGGGGCTGGGCTCCTGCTGGGTGGGAGCAATAGGCAGCGCTGAGGAAATGAATACTCTTTTTCATCTTCCACCGCATACATTTGTTGTCGCCGTGCTGCCGGTGGGACATCCCGCCAAGGTCCCGCCGCCTCGTCCGCGTATCTCTTTAGATTCAATTCTACTGCGGCCCTTGAATTCCCGGCGCTGAACCGGCTGAATTTTACATATAAATGGACTCCACAGCAGCAAGATATCGAAGGGGGATTACACCATTCGGGCGCACAGTTGTATAATTAAAGCCTGTAGTTTTCAGACTCCGGTCAGTAATTTCTGCGGTGATCGTCAGCGGGTTATGTCGGCCGTGATGTGTTTTTCGGACAATAGGTTCCCACACCGGTTAAAGAGTAGAGGACAATGTCTCTTCGTTTAAAGACATTATTAATTAATAATGGATACTGTATTTAGCTTACTCAGGGATTTCGGGCTGACCTTTGTACCGCTGTTCGTGGCGATGGACTCCATCAGCACTGTGCCCATCCTGCTGTCGCTTACGCATGATCTTGCCGATAAAAAAAGAAACAGCGTGATTCGCAACGCCTTGATAACCGCGTTTGGGCTGGGCCTCATTTTCATAGTGGTCGGGAAGGGTATCTTTCTTTTCCTTGGCATCACTGTGAATGATTTCCTGATAGCAGGCGGGTTAATACTATTTCTGCTAGGCGCCAAGGAGCTGGTGGTGGGCAAGATGTTCGAAGCACAGGCTATCGCAGGCGAGGACGTGATAGCTGTGGTGCCGCTGGCGACGCCGCTGGTGGTGGGTCCCGCTGTGCTTACCACGCTGCTGATCCTGACCGACCAATATCATATTATAATGGTCACGTTTTCCTTCATAGTAAACCTGCTGATATCGTGGCTTCTATTTGCGCAGGCTAACAGGCTGGTCAGGGTGCTGGGACATGGAGGGGTACTGGCCTTATCCAAGGTCTTCGCACTCCTGCTGGCGGCCATTGCCGTGAGCATGATTCACCGGGGAATAATGGCGTTTGTGGGATAGAGACTATTAAAGAGGGGACGATTCTGAAGCCACGCCCCTGTACGGTAATTTAATAGTCGATCGATTTCATCTAAAGGAGAAGTGATATGTGGCTATGCAGCAACTGCCGGCACCTGGAGATCGCAGAACATAAGCCCGAGCATTGCCCGGTATGCGGAGCGGCGCCCGATAAGCTGGTTGAATACAAGAATGATAAGATCAAGGGCACTAAAACCCTTAAGAACCTGCAGGAGGGCTTTGCCGCAGAGTCCAAGGCCAACATCCGCGACCAGGCTTTCGCCATCAAGGCCGACCAGGAGGGTTTCCCTGCTATAGCGGGCCTTTTCAGGGCCATAGCCGAATCCGAAGCTGTACATGCCTTCCACGAACTGCGGCTGCTGGGAGTGATCGCCGATACCCAGGAGAACCTGCAGGCTGCCTTCGAACGTGAGAATTTAGCCACCGAGGCCTACCCGTCTTTTATTAAGGATGCTGCCGATGAGGGCAACAACGCCGTGGCCACCATATTCGGATACCACCGTGATGTTGAGAGGGGACACGCCAAACTATATGAGAAGGCTTTAGATCGGCTGATGGACCCCCAGGGTGTCGACTACTATGTGTGCAGCGTATGCGGCTACGTGAGTGTGGGCTTGGCCCCGGACAAGTGCCCCATCTGCAATGCACCCAAAGATAAGTTCAGGCGTGTCGATTAGGATACTTTGCAGCCGGCAACATCAGCCGCGCAGCCTCGAGTACATCTGCTCCAGGTCTTCCAGCCACAGGCCGGGTTCGGCGTCCGATGGCATCCTCCAATCGCCCCGCGGGGACAGGCTGACGGAGCCGATCTTGGGCCCCTCCGGCAGGCAGGTCCGCTTGAACTGGTTGGCGAAAAAACGCCTGATGAAAACAGCCAGCCACCTGTTGAGGTCCTCCAGCGTATAGCGGCCGTCGAAAAGCTTCTGCTTCCTGGCCTCGTTGGCCATGAACAGGATCTTGCCTGGGCGCATACCGAAGCGGACGAATGGATAAAGGTAGAAATCGGCCAGTTCCACCGGGCCGATGACATCCTCGCTCCTCTGCGCAATCTGTCCCTTTACCGGCCGTCTCAGCTCCGGGGAGATGGGTGTATCCAGTACGTCCCGCAGAATTTTCTGCGCAGGCGATTCTGTCAGCTCCTCATCGGCCACCCAGCGGATGAGGTAGCGCACCAGCGTTTTGGGCACCGACACGTTGACATCGTAATGCGACATATGGTCACCCGAGAAGGTGCTCCAGCCCAGAGCCACCTCGGTCAGGTCACCGGTGCCCAACAGTATGGCATTCAGCCCGTTGGCCCGGTTGAAAAGGAATTCGGTGCGGTAGCGCGCCTGTATGTTCTCAAAGACCACATCCTCGCGGCCGTCATGCCCGAGGTCGTCCATGTGCGCTTTGCACGTTCCGGTTATATCCACCCGCTCGAAGCTTACGCCCAGGGCTTTACATAATTCCGTGGCATTGTCCCTTGTCCTGCGCGTGGTGCCGAAGCCGGGCAGGGTGCAGGCGGTAACGTTTTTCACGGGCAGGCCCAGGTAATCCATGGTCCTTACGGCCACAAGGAGGGCCAGCGTGGAGTCGAGCCCGCCGGAAACACCCAGCACGATCCGGCTGAGATTGGCCCCCGAGAGCTTCTTGGCCAGAGCGGCCACCTGCATGGCAAAGATGTCGCGGCATCGTTGCGCGCGCTTGTCGGGATCCGCCGGCACGAAAGGATGAGGGTCGATCGTCCTCATCAGGCCGTTGGCCGGGACATCGGTCACGGCTGCCTCGATGATGTGGAAGGGCTTTAGATGCCCAGCCGATTGTCGGAAGCTGGTCAGCGACATGCGGTCGTGTATCAGACGGTCGATATCGAGATCGGATACGGTCAGTCCTACTTTGCGCTCGAAAATGTGTGATTCCGCCAGCAGGCTGCCGTTCTCGGCGATGAGGGTATGGCCTCCGAAGACGATATCGTTGGACGATTCACCCATGCCTGCTGAAACGTAGCAGCAGGCGGCGGCACACCTGCCCGATTCGGAGGTAACCATGGACCGGCGCCACTCCGTCTTGGCCAGCACTTCGTTGCTGGCCGCGATGTTGAGCAGCACGGTTGCCCCGGCCAGCGACTGGTATTCATGCGGGGCCAGCGGCACCCACATATCCTCGCAGATCTCCACGCCCAGCGTGGCCGAGGGGAATCCCCGCAATGAGATCAACACATTGGCGCCGAAGGCAACGGCCCTGTCTCTCAAATGGACTATATCAGAGCAGGCATCCTCAGAGGAGACAAACCACCGGTTCTCGTAAAACTCCTTATAGGAGGGCAGGTAAGTTTTAGGTATGATGGCCAGCACCTGCCCGCCGTTCAGCACCGCGGCGCAGTTGAAGACCTTCTGGTCTATGCACATGGGCAGGCCGGCCACTATCAACATACCGCTGTCTGCGCTGCCTGCGGCCAGCTTCATCAGTCCTTCCTCAGCCTTCATCAGCAATGCCTGCTGCTGCACCAGGTCAGCGACGGTATAGCCCGTGACCGACATCTCGGGGAAGGCCAGCACCTGCACGCCCTTTGAATGCGCCTCTTTAACCATCCCCAGCATGGCTGCGACATTGAAATCGACGTCGGCCACGCGCAGTTCCGGAACAGCCGCGGCTATCCTCAGTAATCCGAGGTCCCTGTTCAACAATATCTTCTGTATCACCATACCTGACTCCTAAAAAGTCGGCCCTGTCTTAAGGCAGCTAAAGGGCCTTTTCCCTCCGTGAATAGTGCAGTACCTCCGGGCTTTGGCTATAATAAATCGTCGCTGGCATAAAATCAAAATCGGCCATAACATATTTTAAGGTTTTTAAGTAGAAATTCATATGTTCAAGCTCGTTTTACTGCGCCACGGGGAGAGCACCTGGAACAGGGAAAACAGGTTCACGGGATGGACCGATGTAGACCTGTCGGAGAAAGGGATTTTGGAGGCCAGGAAAGCCGGGAAGGCGCTCAAAACGGAGGGATATACCTTCGACCTGGCGTTCACGTCGGTACTTAAGCGCGCCGTCCGCACGCTGTGGATTGTGCAGGACGAGATGGACCTGATGTGGATACCGGTTAAAATATCCTGGCGGCTGAATGAGAGGCATTACGGCGCCTTGCAGGGGTTGAACAAATCTGAGACAGCCCGGAAGTTCGGTGAGGACCAGGTGCTGATCTGGCGCAGGAGCTACGATGTACCGCCCCCGCCGCTGGAGAAGAGCGATCCGCGCTCCCCTGGCAGTGATCCGCGCTATCGTGACCTCAAACCGGGGCAGGGGCCGCTGTCGGAGAGCCTCAAGGACACTTACCGGAGGTGCCTGCCCTACTGGCATAGCTCAATTGCCCCGGCGATAAAGGCGGGCAGAAAAGTAATAGTCTCGGCACATGGCAACAGCCTGAGGGCGCTGGTCAAATACCTTGATAATATACCCGATGTCGATATAGTTTCGCTTAACATACCCACGGGTATACCGCTGGTATATGAGCTGGATAAAAACCTCAAGAAGATCAGCAACCGTTACCTTGCCAGCGATCAGGAGCTTGAGCAGGCCAGAAAGGCGGTGGCCGACCAGGGGAAATGCAAATAATCTGACGCACGACTGCCTTCATTGCTCGATAACGGATATGTCCGTGCGGTAGCTTTCCTTGATGGCCCTGGTCCGGACTTCGGCCGGGATAGTCTCCTCCCGGTAGATAAGGCCGTCCCTCAACCAGATGACGCGGTCGCTGTATTCCCGCTGCTCGGGCTCATGCGTAACCATGAGTATGGTCTGCCCGAGCTCATCACAGAGCTTGCGGATGAGCCTCAGCACTATGCCCTTGTTCTCCGTATCGAGATTGGCGCAGGGCTCGTCGGCGAAGAGTATCTTGGACCGGTTGACCAGAGCACGCGCGATGGCCACGCGCTGCTGTTCTCCGCCGGAAAGCTGACTGATAAGGTGGTGCAGCCGTTCGCCCAGGCCCACCTTTATCATGAGATCACCGGCCGTCTTCATATAGTCCTTCCTGCTCAGGCCCAGCAGCAGCAGCGGGAGGAAGGCATTCTCCAGGGCGTTCAATTCAGGTATCAGGGCATATTCCTGGAACACATAGCCCAGGTTCTTCAGGCGGAACTCGGTCTTCTGCCAGTCGGACAGGCGCGATATATCGTTGCCGTCCAGTAAGATCTGTCCCGATGTAGGCGTGTCCAGCAGCGCCAGCTGGTGCAGCAGGGTTGATTTGCCGGAGCCGCTGGGGCCCATGATCGAGACGAATTGCCCCTGGGGCACTTCGAAGCTCACGCCCTTAAGAGCATGCACCGGAACGTGCCCCGCGTAAGTTTTCTTAAGATTTTCGACCTTGATCATGATAACGTCATCCCCATATGGCCCTGATAATATTTTCGCGCGCCACCCTCCATGAAGGGACGAAGCCGGCGATCAGGCTGACGACCAGCATGCTTATCACGCTTGTCATGAACTCACCCGGCTGGATGGCCAGGCTGACCATGCCCATGGGGAAGCTGAGCGGATGGGCGATGAAATACGGCTTAACCAGCGTTTCCAGAGCGATAATGCCCACACCTATTCCAACCGCCGCGTAAAAAAGCGCCAGGAATATATATGACAGGACGATGATGCGTTCCTTCATGCCGATGGCCTTCATAATTCCTATCTGCCGCCGGCGGCTGATAGTGGCTATGAATATCACGATGAATATGGTCACGCCTGTCACTATCAGGCCGATCAACAGGATGATCCTCTTGATGATATCGAAGCTCTGCGCTATACCCAGCACCAGACCGATGAAGTCCTCCCAGGGCTTGATATCCTCCATCTCTATCCCGGCCTGCCGCAGCTTCTGGATATAGTATGATTCGGGATAGGTTTCGTCGGTCTTAACCAGGATCTCAGATGCACGGTCGTGGAGGCCCAGCACCGACTCCATCTCTTTCTGCGTGACAAATAAGGACATGTCGGAGAGTGGGAATACGGTGGAATATATGCCTTTAATGGTATAATCGCGCACGACCCCGTTGTGGTAGTACACGGTAATCTTGTCTCCAATATTGGCCCCTTTGAGGGACTGCACCTCCAGGGCAGCGCCGAAGCCGCCGGATATCTCCCTGCCCATGATGACCTGGTCGCGGTCCGTATCGCTCAGGTATTCACCGGCCACCATATACCTCGAGATGTTGGACACTTCTATGTTCTCTTCGGGGCTGATGGATTGTATAGGCCAGCTTATCGACCTGACGTCTTTGCCGGTTTTGTCAGGGTCGTAGGTTACAATAGCCCCGGAGGAGTACCTCGAGCTGCACCCAATAATGCCGGGTATGGTGTTTATCTTGCGCTTGAGCGAAGATACCTGCGTCAGGTACTGCTCGCTGTTGCCCCACTGGTCCTTTCCCGGCTTGATGACGATGTTGGACACATAGTTTGATTTGGCCTGCCGGTAGATGAGGCTGACGGCGCCGCTCATCAGACCGGAGATTATATTGATCTGCATGAAGGCCAGCGACGCCACAAGGATGGTAAGAAAGAGGGTGCCCTTGCTGCCGCGTGTTATGTACTTGTAGAAAAGGAAGACGGCCGCCCTCAGATCGTTCCAAAGGCTCTGCATAAATTATTTTCTCACTAAACCATTTATAAATAAACCGCTTAACTCGTGGGCTATGTCCTTACGGTGAGCTTTTTTAAAGGGGCTGTCACGTTGCTCGAGCCGGTAGAGTATCATGCTTCCGATGATAGCGCCTGCCATAGTGCGGGCGATAATCTTTTCGTCGACTTTGCGGAAATCGCCTCGCCTGATCTGTAAACGTATGTAGTCCTCTATTCTGGCAAGCAGCGGGCCAACAACTTCCTGAACATATTGTTGTTGCAGCTTTGTGTCGCGCTGTATTTCAAAGAAAAGGAACAGGATGGTCTGCACATTACCGAATCCGAATTCAAGGCGTTCTTCCAACAGCGAATCCATGAAATCGCCACTGCTCTGGTCTGCCATCTTATCCAGAATATGAATCAAACCTTCTGAAATCATCAGTTTCTGTACCAATGAAATCAGCAGGTCACGCTTGTTCTTATAGTAATTGTAAAGTGTGCCCACTCCTACTCCTGCAGCTACCGCTACGTCCGCCATGGTAGATTCACCGTATCCCTGTGTGGAAAACACGGAAAGGGCGGCCTTGAGTATTTGCTTCCTCCGGGTTTTGGTGATGCGTTCCTTTCGCTTAATACGTGTTGTCATGGAACAATTAAATAATAGAATGAATATTCATTCAGCAATTATATTTATATTACCCTGAATAATTGAAATTTGTCAACGGCATAAAATTGTCGTAATTCGAGCGATACTGTACGTGAGCGGACAAGTCTGGTATTATATGTAGTCTTGTACCGGGAGTAAGAATCTTTAAATGCGTGTTTGCATCTTAAGTTACCGCAGCTACCCCTACTCGGGTGGGCAGGGGATCTACATGCGTTACCTGAGCAACGCCCTACGCGACCTGGGCCACCAAGTGGACATGATGTCGGGCCCGCCGTATCCTATCGTAGACGATGGTGTCGGGCTGATCAAACTGCCGAGTCTTGACCTCTACAGGTTTGGGTCCTGGCAAAGGCTGTTTATCGATCCACGAAAGCTGAATACCCATGCTAACTTCATGGAGTGGGGCGGCATCATGACCGGGTATTTCTCAGAGCCGCTGGCCTTCGGTATACGGGCCTACCAATACCTGTGCAAGGATAATGTTAAGAAGTACGATGTAATACATGACAACCAGACCTTGTCCTGGGGGATCGCCGATATCCAGAAGGCCGGTTACCCGGTGGTGGAGACCATCCATCACCCTGTTACTATCGACCGAGACCTGGCCATACAGTCCGCCAAATCGCTCAAGGACAAGCTGGGTTACCGCCGCTGGTTCTCTTTTACAGGTATGCAGATCAAGGTCGCCAGGCAACTGCCCTACATAATAACGGTCTCCGAGATGGCCAGGCACCACATCCACGAGATATTCGGTATATCGGAATCCAGGATGAAGGTCATTTATAACGGCATTGATGCAGAGCTGTTCTGTCCCTCAGATGATGCGCCCAGGCTAAATAATATGATTCTTATGGTCATGAGCCGCGATACGGCTGTCAAGGGCCTTCGCTTCCTCCTGGAGGCGCTTGCCGAATTGAGGAAAAGGTGGGATTTAAAACTGGTAGTTGTCGGCCAGACGCTGGGGGATGGAGTCACTGAAAAACTAATGGACAAACTGGGCGTTACCGAGGCGGTTACATTCTGCAATCAGATAGAGACATCGGAGCTTATTAGGTTATACAGGTCCGCCACCCTGGTCGCCGTACCCTCCACCTATGAAGGCTTCGGCATACCGGCTGCTGAAGCCATGTCCTGCGGGGCGCCGCTGGTGTCCACCACGGCCGGCGCACTGCCGGAGGTTGTCGGCGACGCCGGAATCTTGATTCCTCCAGCCGATTCGGCAGCCCTTACCGCTGCCATCGCACAGTTGATGGAAAACCCGGCTAAACGCACTGAATACAGTATGCTGGGTAGAAAGCGAATACTGGAGGAATTCAACTGGAAGAAAGCCGCCGCACTGACCACTGAGGTATATGCGGAGGCTATCGAAGCCAAGCGCGCCGGGACGGCGGCCATGGCAGGCGGTTGAATTCAGCGCAGGTTTGATAAACATCGCAAATAAATGTAAAATATTTGCGGGTTTTCAAGGTAAAATCCAAGAGATATAACAGGCTTATTTTGATGCAAATATGTTTGCTGAGCTACAGGGCTTATAAATACTCAGGCGGGCAGGGTATTTACGTCAGGTACCTGAGCCGTGCTCTGCAGAAGCTGGGTCACAGTGTGGATGTGGTGGCAGGGCCTCCCTATCCGGATCTGGCGGATGGAATCAACCTGATCAGGCTACCGAGTTTGGACCTGTACAGGCTTCCTGAAAAACGCCGTTATCTGATTAATCCAATGCGCCTCAACACCTGGCCCAACTTTGTCGAATGGCTGGGCGAATGCAGCGGCTGTTTCACCGAGCCTCACACTTTCGGTATGAGGGCCTACAACATGTTCCGCCAGGACGGCTATACCAGGAAATACGATATAGTTCATGATAACCAGTGTGTCACAGAAGGGATACTCAAGATCAGGCAGTTGGGTATGCCGCTGGTAACCACCATCCATCACCCCATAACCATCGACCGTGAACTCGCTCTTAAGGCCAGCAATTCGGCTTATCGATCATGGGGGATTCGGCGCTGGTATTCCTTTGCAGATACACAGATAAAGGTAGCCAGCCGACTCTCTCATTTCATCACGGATTCCGAGCACTCGCTGCATGAGATTATGAGCAGCTTCGGCTTGCCTCGTGAGCGGTTCAGAATTATTTACTGCGGGGTGGATACGGATGTTTTCAGAGAGCAGCCCGGCCTCCAGCGTCCCGGCAATCGTATCCTTGTGATTAACAGCGGGGACACGCCGCTCAAGGGGCTGAAATTCCTTTTAGAGGCCGTTGCAGAGCTGCGTAATACGCGTGCGGTAGAATTGACCATCGTGGGGGAGCCGCTGGTTAACGGCTATACCGAGGGATTGATTGAAGCGCTTTGCCTCGGCGATTGCACGCAATATACCGGTAAGATAGATACGGATGCACTAGTAAAGCAGTATTGCTCGGCCACCATGCTGGTTGTGCCCTCAATTTATGAAGGATTCGGCTTGCCTGCGGCTGAGGCCATGGCCTGCGGCACGCCCGTGATTTCCACCACTGCCGGCGCCTTGCCGGAGGTAGTCGGCGATGCAGGCATACTGGTGCCGCCGGGCGATACCGGCGCCCTGGTGGAATCTATTAAAGCTCTTCTTGATAATGAAGCGAGGCGCAAAGAGTTGGGTGCTGTGGGTGTGGAGAGGGTGAAGAGGCTATTTAACTGGGATAATGCGGCCAGGCAGACGGCGGATTACTACCGGGAAGCCATCGACAGCCAGGTTAAGATTAAGATTAAGGTTGGATAAGACAATGGTAATGGATAACAGCACTACATTTGAGATGCCGGAACTGGAGGAGCTGCTATCCGAGAAGTTTCTCAGGCCGACCTTTGAGAGCATTGTCAGCGTGCAGGAGAACCGGGGCTCCGTGCCCGAGGTCGAAGGCGGGCTGGTGGAGCCATGGACCCACGTGGAATGCGCCATGGCCATAGATGCCGGCAGCTACCATGATGAAGCTGAAAAAGCTTACGAGTGGATGGCGGGTATGCAGCTTCCGGATGGAAGCTGGTATGCTAACTACCGGGACGGCAAGCCCAAAGACATGTACAAGGTGTCACACGCCATTTCCTATATGGCCGTAGGTGCTTGGCACCACTACCTGGTGACAAACAACCGAGCCTTCCTCGACAATATGTGGCCGGTGGTGAGGGATGCTATCGACTACGTGCTGGATATGCGCGGTCCGAACGGAGAGATATACTGGGCCAGGGATGCAGCCGGCAATGTCTACCCCACCGCCCAGATAGCCAGTTGCAGTTCATCTTACCTCAGCATCAAATGCGCGTTGAAGATGGCAGAGTTGATAGGAGAGGAACGCAGAGACTGGAGGGAGGCCAACGAAGTCTTACGTACCGCCATTCTCGGCATGCCGCTGCCATATGGAGACCCCATCGACGAGAAAACCATCTACGCCTTTGCCATGGACTGGTATTACCCAGCCCTGTGCAGCGTTATTAATGGGCAGGAGGCCGTCAACAGGATATATGATAGCTGGGATAAGTTCATCGTGCATGGCAAAGGATCGGTCTGTAACCTTGAGAAACAGTGGGTCACCGCCGCCGAGAGCAGCGAACTGGCCATTTCGCTGGCGGTGCACGGCGAGTACAAGCAGGCGGCCATGATTTATTACTGGGTACACCAGATGCGGGACGAGGATGGGGCCTACTGGTACGGCGTGGCATTTCCCGAGCACGAGTTCTGGCCGCTGACGAAGCCCACCTGGACTTCAGCCGCGGTCCTGCTGGCAGCCGACATGCTCAAGCCTATGTCAGCAACAAACCTTCTGTTCGACCACCACGGCATTGTGCTTCCTTAGAATGCCCAGGCTATTGACCATGGGCAACTCCGCGTAGTTGCCGCTCCCCAGCGCCAGTTTGTACACCTCGAAAGGCGCCTGCCCGCCTTTGGCAGGATCGGGGTAGATGTCATGAAAAACCAGGAATCCCCCCGGCAATAGATGCGGTGACCAGCTGCGGAAGTCTGAGAACGCCGTCTCGTAACTGTGGCCGCCATCGATAAAGACCAGGCCAAGCGGCGTAGCCCAGTTCCTAGCAGCGACGCCGGACTGTGTGATCATTGGCACGACATTGTCCTCCAGACTGGCTTTTTTCAGCGTTTCCTGCAAAAGCGGGAAGCTGTTTATGAAGCCCTTAAGGCTGTCGAAGATCTCGGGATCGAAATACAGTTGGCCCGGCTGCTGTTCTTCCGATCCACGGTGATGGTCTATGGTGAAGAGTGTACTATTGCCTTTCTTGCAGGCTGTGCCTAAGTAAACGGTTGACTTGCCGCAGAAGCTGCCAATCTCCAGGCAGGGGCCCAACCGGCAGGCTTCAAGACCCAGTTCATAAAGTTTCAACCCCTCATCCTCTGCCAGGAAGCCCTTAACTCCGGAGGCCAGCGCTACAATCGTTTTCAGACTACTATTGTCCATTTCTTTCATTGTTCAATCAATTGTTGTAGGGACGGGTTTTCAGGTTCGTCCGTTTTTTCGAGCGCACCTCAAGGTACGCCCCTACATGTTTCATATGGCGGTTACGAATCCCTCCTGCGCGATATGACGACGTATGCGTTGATGAGGAGCAGCAGCACAACCACAATGACGATGATAATCCAGATCCAGAAATTGGAAGGAGCGGGAACGGCTCCCGGCTGTGGCTTGGCCGCCGGCTCCTGCTTTGGCTGCGTGATATTCTCAGTCAAGGTAAATGTTCCGACCGGGCTGGGGTCGCTGATTACCGGGGCGACGGCTTTAACCTGCCAGTAATACGGGGTTGATAATAATAATCTGCTCTTTAACTCGAAGGCTGTGGTATGTGTCGTCTCCTGGACGATCACGTCTTTGAGCTCGGCATCCCTGGCCAATGTGAATTCATATGTCTCAGCATTTTTGATGGGCGACCAGCTGAAGCGGATGGGAGGAAGGCAATTGCTGCATATGCCATCCACCGGTGTCAGCAGCGTTGGTCCCATATTCTCAGCAGTGACCATAAAGCCCGGCCTGACCGAGAAAAACATGGCTGGTGACCAGGGGCTGTGTATAGGAGAGTTGTTCCACGATCTTGATGCGCGCACCTTCCAGTAGTAGGAGCGTCCCACTTCCAGTACGCCGGGCGAGATCCAGCAGCTTGGATCGTTCTGGTCGGCAGGTGTTACAATCCAGGCGCCTGTGACATTATCGGTCGGCGTCATCTGCAGTTGCTGGCTGAGCGGCAGGGTGAAATCAGCATCCTTGGCGATGAGGACGTCATAGCCGAAGATGTCTATCAATGGCCGCCACTTAAAATCGATCTGCTGAGAGCGGCCGCTGACGGGGTCAGCCCCGATCAGGCTGCCGGGGGCGGGCGCTGTTGGCCAGGGGCCCAGCTTGGCCACGGAATCTACGAATTGCCACAGGCAGCCCTGTCTGAGGTTGAAATTATAGGCCTGATTATCGATAGCCCAGAGAGTGTTATATGTATTGGATGAAATATGCATGGAAGTCGGCTCACGCGTGAATTCGATGCCTGCCACCGGAAGCCCGTCCACAAGCTGGTCCCATTGGGGGGGCGGAGGGACCCTGACCCTGGCATCCAGCGTACGGTCGGCGCCGCTGCTGTTAAGCAGCGGTATGGTGGCTGTATTCCAGGCCCCGTAGAGCACGTTGTTGAGCATGCAGATGCCGTAGAAGCCCCTGTCGACGGGGTCAAGAGGGTCCCAGTTGATACTATTATCCATGGTCCAGCGGTAGATGATGCCATCGGTATTAGTTATGGTGTCGTTGATGCCGACATAGATATTCTTGTAGCTACTGTAGAGGTCGTCCGCCGTAATGTGCACATTGCCCTGGATTGGCAGCTCTTTAAGGACGGTGAACTGCGGTATGGCGGCCGAGAAATCGGCCCAGGCAACGCTGGTATCTGTGGTTCCTTCGCTTCCAACGAAGACCAACTCCTTGTCTGTGCTGCCGCTCAGAGGATTGCATACCGTGTGCCCGGGGGCCAGCATTTCCGTATTAATTATTTTTCCCAGTGTCCAGTCAGGCCCGCTACCCGTTGCCTTGCGTACGCCGTAATCATTGAGGATATACATATTCGTCTCATCCAGCAGAGAGATGTCCCTTACCTGAACACCGGCTAAGATCGGTGACCAAGTCTGCCCTTCGTCGGAAGAATAGGTGATATTGTCCGTGAACCTGTCTGCGAAAACGATCACCTCGCTTTTAACAGTCGGTTGTGTCAGGTTTACGCGCAATATAGTATCGCTGCCGGCGCTGCCCCAGGTTAATATCCTTTCCCACGTCCTGCCCAGCGGGTCACTGGTGCTGCGCCACACGCTGTCAAAGGCGAAAGAAACCGAAGTGTTATCATTGATCGAAGCCAGGTAAAGCGTGCTGAGTTCGGTGGTATCCTCCGGCTTTTCCATTGCGGCGACATCGGACAACAGGCTGAGTTCCGTGTTTATTAAACCGATCTGGTTCCAGGTGGTCCCATCGTCCAGACAATAGGAGAAAGCGGACTCATCAAGAATTTGGCCTATCGTTTTGGAGAAGGGCCATTGACCAAGCGCCGAGCCCGTGCCGCCGTTCGTGGAGTTCTCCGAGCTGGTCCCGCAATAGATCGTGATACCATTCGCGCTCTGTGCCAGCAGGGCATTGGATCGTCCTGAGTTGGCTCCCCCGCTGGGTGATTTATATCTGTCCGACAGCAGCCAGGGAAGCTGGGGTGGATTGGGACTGGTGCAATACGTCTGGGGATCAAGCACGTGGTAGATAGTTGTCAACGCCTGTCCCGTTGCGGTCGTCGCGCTTCCGGCGAAAAGCGTGCCTGTGACATTGGTGCCTTTATACAGGATCGAGGAAATACGCTGGCCGGATGCTACCTGTATTGGCGGAGTGATAATATAGGTGAGTGCAGCACTGTTGACATAAAATACAACTGAGTTAGTATCGATAAACATGTTGATGAAGCAGCCCCGCAGGTTCAAATCGGTACCTATATAATCCGAGGGCAGCTCGATGCCGGTACGTACGATGTTAGCGGCTGTATATACAACGCCCAGGGCTACCGGGTAGGAGGTGTAACCGGCTGAGTTGTCCCAATTAGTTGAATTAGCCGTTGTATCGTGTTGCCCCAGGTGCAGGGCCGCTCCTGCCGCCGTGAACAAAATGACGGCCATAGTTTGGTCGGGATTGTAACTTGGTGAGAATTTGACTGATGTTACGGCCGTGACGGCTTGTGCTCCTGTCCATGTTGGGTCGCCCTGAGGTACCCAGGCGCCGGAGAAGGATGCGCCGTAGGGCCTGGTCAATATCCTGCCCCCGGCGCCGCCTGTGATTCGTGTACCAACTACTATATCCCTGAGCCGTTCGGAAGAGTCGTATTTGGATATATCCAGGCAGCTGATGTATTCATTGACAGCGAGCGTGAGTCCGGTGCTCGCCCAGTTGGCGCCGCCATCGCTGGAGTAATACAGCAGCTTCGGCCCAGGAGTGCCGCCGCCGCCATCCGTTACCGCGAGTACGAAATTGACGTTATCCGGTGCGATAGCCACGTTCCAAACGGGCAGAATTGCAGCGGCCGCCGTCAATCTCGTTTCGACCTCGGACATCCATGTATTGCCTGCATCGGTTGATTTGTAAAACCTTAGATTCGCCGTATCGGCGATATAGAAAGTTTTGTTGTCCGGGCCCAGCGCCATGTCATTGATACCGCAGGTGCGTATGACCATGCCGTTGACACCGTCCCAGGGCGTGTTCACAACGCTCCATGACAACGTCCTCTGCGTGGCGGCGCTGCTTTGGCCGAGGGGAGCAATCAGGCCGGTGAAAGCTAAGACGGAGATGACCAGGATAAACGGGTATGACCGGCGTACAACTTTCATCAAATATCTATTAACCGTACCCCGTTATTATGCGCTGTATTGTAAACTTGTGCGGATCAGATTTATCTGAAATCTACCATAAATAGCGACCTATTTGCAAAATGGCAAATCGCATGTTAGATTAAACTGAAAGAGTATTCAGAGATGATCTGAATAGTCGAAGAGTGCCGGAATAGGCCATTGAGTTGGTAACCTATTTTGATGACGGCCTATTTGTGCATACAATTTAAGTGGGCCTGCTTTCCGAACCGGGAAATGTTGGCCTGATAATAATTAAATATATTCGAGGTACTGATGGCCAATCCGAATGATGCTAAAGCTAAATCGGGCGCCCCGGGCCCGGCGACTGCACCCGGCATTGCCAAGCTTAACGTGCAGTATTCCCCGCCCATGCCACAGGCCCTGGGATTAATACCCGAGGACGTGGCAAAAAGGTACAGGGTGCTGCCGCTATCGCTGGAGAATAACACCCTGCGTATTTTTATGGCCAATCCCAGCGACGTACTGACCGTTGAAAACCTGTCCATTTATACCAGGAGGCGCATCGAGCCTGTAGCAGCCTCGGAAGCGGATATCAAGGAGGGCATCGAGTACAATTACCGTGCTCTAAAGGATGCTTCCAGGTTAAATGCTGAGACGGGCTTTACCACAGGATCAGCAAGCGCAACTCCTCCACGTGTGGTGCCGGGTGCAGCTAAACCTGCGGTTCCCCCTGCCACTCAAGGAGCGGCAGGGCCTGCCGGCCCAGTCCAAATGGGTGGGCCATCAGCCATATCCCAGTATGACGAAAGAACACTCCCTCCGGAGATAACCAGCGATTCCCCCATAGCCCACCAACTTGACAAGGTGCTGGACGAGGCTGTCAAGGCCAGGGCCTCGGACATTCACATCGAGCCGGACGAGAACAATTTGCGCATACGCTACAGGATTGATGGCATATTGCATGAAGTGGCCTCTCTGCCTCTGACTGTGCATAATGGCCTTATTTCGCGTATAAAGATACTCTCAGATATGAATATCGCCGACCACCGGCGGCCTCAGGACGGGCAGTTCTCTTTTGATTCGGATAACAAGCATATCGACGTTCGTGTAGCCACCGTGAATACGGTCAACGGCGAAATGGCCGTCCTGCGCCTGCTGGATAAATCGATGGCGGCGTTGGCTTTGCCACAGATAGGTTTCCTGAGCGAGAGCCAGGAAATGTTTGAGCAGATGCTGATGATGCCCTACGGCATGGTGCTCATCAGCGGCCCCACCGGCGCAGGCAAAACAACTACGCTTTATGCCGCTGTTAACTCTCTGGACAGCGTAGGCAGGAACATCATAACCGTGGAGGATCCAGTCGAATACCGCTTCTCAAATATTAATCAGATACAGGTTAATGTAAAGGCCGGCCTGACCTTTGCCAGCGGCCTGCGCGCCATCGTCAGGCTCGATCCCGACGTGATCCTGGTAGGTGAGATCCGCGATAGCGAAACAGCCCTGATAGCCGTCCAATCGGCCCTTACCGGACACCTTGTACTATCCTCGGTGCACGCCAACGACACGGTGGGCAGTATCTTCCGCCTGATCGACCTTGGTGTTGAGCCCTTCCTGATCAGTTCAGCCGTCATTGGTGTCGTGGCCCAGCGCATGGTGCGGCGTGTCTGCCCTAATTGCGCACGCAAGGTGACGGCGCCCCTGGTGGAGCAGATAGCCTATGAAAAAGAGATGGGCGAAGCGAGGGCCGAATTCATGTACGGCGAGGGTTGTAAGATGTGCGTATATACAGGCTATCTCGGCCGCACTGCCATATTCGAGATATTGACGATTACAGACAATATACGCAGGATGATAGTAGGCGGATCGGGCAACACCGATATCAGGGCCGCTGCGCTTAGCGAGGGCCTGGTGCCCATCGCCCGCTACGGCATGATGAAGGCCAAGGCCGGTGTTACCACACCCTACGAGGTGCTGCGGAATGCCTATACCATTTCCTGAACTGTTGTAAGGGCGGACAGGTCAGAATGACACATCCCTACTTAATCCAAAAGCACAGGGAGGACGATAGTACTATTATATGTGTTACCAAGGATCTATTTACAACGCGTCCCTGTTAGGTATCATGTAAATGGGGAAGACTATATTCAGGAAAAGAGATGGATTACGAGTATATTGGTTATACCGCTGACAGGCGGGTGGTCAAGGGTAAAATCGCCGCTTCTGGTGAGAAGGAAGCTGGGGACAGTCTGGCGGCCAGCGGTTACCAGATACTCAGTTTAAAAGCAACCGGGGGACCTGCCATCACGGGTATGCCCGCCCTGTTCGAGAAGGGGGCCAAGCAGGAGGAGATCATACTCTTTTCGCGGCAGCTTGCTCTGCTGCTGGAATCGGGCGTGGGCATTGTTCAGAGTCTTGATCTGCTAAAGGTCCAGACTACCAACAGAGCCTTTGCCGGGATGCTGGACACCATAATATCCGATCTGCGTGCGGGTAGCCCTCTTTCGGTTGCTCTGGAAAAGCACCCCAAGGCATTCAATAAAATGTTCTGCAAGATGATAGCGGTAGGTGAGCAGACCGGCCAACTGGAGAGCATACTGCGTAACCTTGCAGGCTATTCCGAGCAGTCCACCGCCGCCGTGCGCAAGATCAGGCAGGCTATGACCTATCCCATCATAGTGCTTGTGCTGGCGGTGGCCGTAGGTTTTCTGGCGGTTACATTTATCTTGCCTCCCATCATGGACATGTTCTCCTCCCTGGGCGGCAAGCTGCCGCTCATGACGCAGATACTCATCGGCGTGGTTGTTTTCATGGGGCATTATGGCGTGTATATAATGCTGGCCGTGCTGGCCATCTGCCTGCTGCTCTACATGTATTCCAGGACGCCTAACGGCGCGTTGCAAAAGGACAGGTTATCACTGGCCGTGCCGGTGCTGGGCAGGCTCAACCTGATCAATACGCTGGCGCGTGTATGCCGCAGTATCACCATACTATTCCGTTCCGGCCTACCCCTGCCCGAAATACTTAAACTCACGGCCGAATCGAGCGGCAACAGGGTCATCTCCAACGCGCTGATGGAAGTTGAACAGGATATCATCAAGGGGGAGGGACTGGCCTCGGCTTTGGGACGGCGTCCAGAGTTCCTTCCACTCATGGTGGAGATGACCCGCGTTGGTGAGGAGACGGGGAACCTGGACAACACTCTCACTATCGTGGCCGACAGCTTTGAGATCGAGGCAGCCGATAAGCTCCAGACCGTTCTGGGCATGATTGAGCCGATTATGACCATTGTCATAGGGCTGGCTGTCGGATTCCTGGCCCTTTCTATCTTTGTTCCCATCTATTCCAGTATGAGCCTGATTGGAGAGTAATAATAATAGCCATGCGCGGGATATTAAAGTCGTCAAGTGGAAAGACAGTACGGCGGATTTAATGGATGATACCGTGGCAGAACAGGAAATAATATCAGGATTGAATTTGTTGTCAGTTTTATACGAAGCAGACAGTGATGGTTGCTCATGAATAAACTTAAATTCAGAAGGAATGAAGCGGGCATCACCATTGCAGAAGTGCTGATAGCGCTGGCTATTTTTGCAGTAGTGGGCGTTACTTTCATGTCCGCGCTGGGTACAAATTTCAAGGTGCTTCTTGTAGCTGATCAACGTACAACTGCTGAGAGCCTGGCTAAGACACAAATGGAGTCGATAAACAATGCTCCATACGACAGCGCTTCCCCTTATACATACGGTAAGATCACCGGCATACCTGCCGGGTATGACATAATCATTGCTGTAGATCTTGTTAACCCTGAGACCGGGGTGATCAGCGCTATAGACCTTGGAGTCCAGAAGGTAACCGTTACCGTAACCTGCCAGCAGCATTCTCCGCCCGAGGTTCTTGTAATAGAGTCTTATAAGAGATAAGAAATAAGATGAGCATGGGGTATCCTGAAAAAAAGCTGCTGTTTCCCTGCAGAGATTCCAGGGGGCTTACGCTCGTAGAGCTACTGATAGCCGTGGCGATCGGCTCGGTGGTGGTGGTAGGAGCTTTGGGGGTTCTTAACCAACTATTGTTGTTGGTTCCGAAGGCGGAGAATAGCATGCTGGCAATACGCCAGGTTCAGACTGCGGGTTTTTGGATTGACAGAGATGCTATGTGTTCGCAGGTAATTACGCCTGCGCCAAACATCTTTACCCTCTCCACCGCCACGCCGTTGGTTATTTCCTATGTTAAGTGGGATGCCACCAAGACGACTATAAGCTACTCTGTTGACGCCAATCACAATCTTCAGAGGCAGGTGGTAGTCACAGATGAAAAAACAGGCAGTGTAATAAGCAGCAACCTGATGCATGTTGCCGATAGCATCTCTTCAATCACGGCCCAATATAATCAGCCTGATCCAAATAATCCCAGGAAGATACTTACAGTAACCATAATCGCCCAGGTGGGAAGTTCCACTGAAACAAGGGTTTATCAAATCTCGCCCAGATCATTTTGATAGTAACACTCATTGACGGATCAAAATTATGAAGACACGAAAGAAAATACTGCATGGAGAATCGGGGATGGCAGTCCTGGGATTGGTACTGATGTTGGTGATGGTAGGCGGGCTGATATTGCCTGTCCTACTGTATTTTATGGGCACTGCCTCCATTGCAGGACAGGTCGTTGAGCGCAAAACCAAGGAATACTACTCCGCCAATTCCGGCATTGATGCAGCCCTGTGGCGTATCAAGACAAATGGCAAACTGCCGTCCTGGCTGGACAATATAAACTGGGGAGAAAGTGTCTACGGGCGCAATCCTGCATATGAAAACTATACCCTGAGTTTCGGCGATCCCCTTAACGATAATAGCGTTGTTTATCAGATCGGGCCGAAGTGGGTATTGGGTGATAGTGTTAATCCACTGGAGACACCCAATGGAACACAGCGGAGGAATCCAGCAAGTAATATTGTTATGGCGGGCAATTATAAGGGAACCGGCTCCGTCAGCGGGCGGGGCCAATATGAGATCATCATAATGTATGATGGCACGGTAGGTGCGTTAGGTATAAAACGTATTGGATGCTGGCTGCCGGCAGGGTTTGAATATGTGCCTGGCTCAAGTAGTTTGGAAAAAACACAGTACCCGGTTAAGCCTTACTACAAGGTGCCAGTAGTCACCCCTTACAGGGGTGGCCATACCATCACATGGGATTACCAGACGGCTGTCGATTATGACTCGTTCGATCCCCCGGGAAGCCAGAGAAAGGTGACATTTGAATTTACCCCTAATCAGAGCCTCCAGGGCGAATTTTGCTGGTTGCGGACCAATAATACTACTTATAACGAGCTTGCGTGGAACACAGACTTGAAAGTATTTGAGGTTAAGTCCACGGCAACCAGCCCTTCCGGGCAATCTACCATGGCTACTGCATATACCACTAAGAAGGAGTTTCAAAAGTATGGATCGGCAATGGAGGGGGATTACTACGCTTTTGGCAATACCCTGATGCGATACGAAACCGCATCGGATGGCTTGTCCAGGGAGAGATTATATAAAGAGACGTCGTCTACTGTCAGAAACAGTCCTATCCCAGATATCCCTCTAAATGCCAACGTGGAGAAAATATTGCTTTACTGGTCAGGCTGGAAATGTAAGCCCTGGAATACGACGAATTATACTCAAGCCCAATATAAACAATTAATTGAAGTAGATAAAAAAGTGAACAAAGTGAAGCTAAAAATATCCGGAGTACCCGGGGTTAGTGACTATACCACAACCGTTACTGCATCAGAAACACAGGGAGCGCAGAATAAGATGGACTCTTCTCCGTACCCAATTGGATGGTCCTATTCATGCTATGCCGATATCACCAGCGAGGTATTGGCCCACATGGGCGCCAGCTTTGTAGGTAATGGAACGTATACGGTGGGGCATTGGGATACAGGTACACAGTCGACATCTCGAAGATATCGCCTGTATAATTGGATAGATGGGCATCCCCACGAGGAGGAGCATAACAACCTTTACACCCAATATCCTCTTGGTAGCCCCAGGCAAGGCGATCACAACTTCAGTGGTTATGAGGACGTTGGCGATCCGCATCAAGCGGCTTACGGTGCCTGGTCTGTTGTTATAATCTATACAAGCCCCTCCACCAAAGGGCATCAGATTTACATCTATGATACCTTGGAATATGTAGTGCGTAATACATTTACTCCAAAAGTTATCACAATATCAGGATTTCTGACTCCTGATCTTACTAACGAACCTGAGGCAGCCAGGATTACCACATTCATCGGTGAAGGTGATGGAGCTTCTAACCAAACTGATAGCTTATCTATAAACGGTTCTTCTCTCTGGGATCTTGATAATCCTATAAATAATATATGTAATTCCAAGTCACGTATTCCACCTGGAACCTACCCTGATCCGCTTACGCTTATCGATGGCATTGATATAGATACTTTTTCTATCGCCAATGGTATCGTGAATCCTAATGACACGGAGGCAACGGTAAGGCTTACAACGGGGCCGGAAGGTTTAGATATAATCTATTTTATTATGTCTTTCCGCAGCAAGATCACCAGCGGTGGTGTTTATATATATAATCTGCAGTAAATGAGGCTCGATGCTTGATGCTGTGTTGAATACGACAGTTTTAATGTATAATATGAATAAATACCTCGAGAATCAAGAATAAAGATTGTGGCAGCTCCAGTAGAAGCACCTAACGTAACCAAGAATAATATATCGCAGCGCCTGCCGCGCCTCAGTACCTCCGTTTGGTTGATCCTCATATTGGCCCTCTTCTTAATAGTCATGGTGCCTCTGGTCACGGGCTATATCGAGCAGGTATCACAGCAGGCCGCTATACAGTTGCAGATAAACCAGGTCCAATCTCAGATTGACGCAATGACGGCCAGAATGGCATCCCAGTCCACAACTACAGCCAATGCGGACACGATCAAGGCGGACCTGGAAGCGGCCAAGTCACAGTATAAAAACGTCGGAGATAACCCTGAGGTCTCGAAGATCATAATGGACCTGGCCTGGGACTATGACATCACCATAACCGGCATGACGGTCTCGCAGGCAATAAACAAGATGATGGGCACCGACTACCCCGTACTCAACTATGCTCTCAGTTTGTCCGGCCAGGTCGCAAATTTTCAAAATTTCCTCATAGCCGCAGGTAAGAAGCTTCCATCGAGCCAGTTCACCAGCATTAACATCACTCCGGCCACGGTGGAGGGGGAGTTGGATAAGGCAACTATTAATATGCAGGTGTACTGCAATGAATGAAATGAGGTTTAACTGCGCTCTGTGATTACTATCAACATCGAAGACAGCCTGGTGAAGATCGTAGTGGTAAGGGGGAAGCGCGTGGTGGTCGCCGCGGAAGCCCCGCTGCAGGCCAGATGGGTCCAGAACGGTGTGGTTTTCGAGAGGGCACATGTCAGCCAGGTGATCAGCATGATACTGGCCCAGTATAAAATTCGTGAAAGGGAGGCAGTGGCCGGTGTCAGCGGCATACAATCAACCTACCGGGTTGTATATGTGCCCAAGCTTGACCGTGCCCTGCTGGCCGAGGCAGCCAAGAAGGAATTAGCACGGGCTATACCCGGTCCATTATCATCACTCTACACATCGTGGACCGACGTGAAAATATCGGACATCGAGGTCGCCCTCTGCCTGGTGGGGATTCCCTTCGATAATGTCAATTCGGTCATGGAGACGATCAAGCTCTGCGGATTGCGGCTGAAGTACCTTGAGTTAAAGATGCTGGCCGTGTCCCGTGTCATCGATGAAAAAAACGCTATCGTGGTCAATGTAAGGCCACATACATTCAACATAGCGATTGTCAATAATGGCATCCCCGAGATGCTCCGCAGCCTGCCCTTTCCGGGTGGCGATGCCATGAGCGATGGAGATAAGGCCAGGATGGTCAAGGAAGAAGTGGACAGGACTGTTGATTTCTACAATTCTGGCCACCCGGGCAATCCGATGGGGCAGCAGACATATTGCATTGTCAGCGGCATACTTCGTGAGACTCTTTCCATGGTGATGGGATACCCGGTTAAGTCTGCTCCAACCCTGCTCACCTATCCGCCCGGCCAGGACGCTAACGATTTCATGGTCAACAGCGGCCTGGCATTGCGCACAATCAACCCGTTAACCAGAGTGGATATAAATGTGATGCCGAGCGCAATGCCCGCTGCCAGGCCGTCTGCTCCATCCGTTAACGCGACTCCCTTGATTACCCTGGCGGTCTGCGCTGCGCTGGCGCTGGGCATGTGGTTCATGAGCGGCATGGCAGAAAAACAAACCGCCGACATGCAATTGCTGTTGAACCAGAAGGCTGTCCAGCTGAACAGCATGCAAAAACAGTTCCGGGACGTGACAGATGAAGCGGTAAAGGCGAGTGAAACCTACCAGAAGATGTTTGCTCGGCTTAACGAGCCCATTAAGTACCTTGCTGACCAGAGGGGCCTGGCCAACCGCGACCTCGGGCAGGTTTTCGCTGCCCTGCCAGCTACGATTTACCTGACCAGTATCAGCGACAATGGGAACTTGATACAGGTACAGGGCCTGGCACCCAGCGAAGAGATATTGCTCAATTACACCCGCAATCTGAGGGACTCGGGGCTGTTCAAGCTGGTGTTGATCAGCGTGGTAGGCACCAGCACTTATACTGAAGTAACATTCACCCTGCAGCTGACCGTAAACCAGTAGATGCTGTTATAATCAAATAAGATGAACATCGATGAGTTGTTGAAGCTGGCGGGCGAGAGCAGGGCCTCGGACCTGCACCTCATCGCGAGTGTGCCGCCCCTCTTCCGCATAGATGGGGAGCTGAGACCAGCCGAGGGCCTGCCCGTGATGATGCGCGAGGATATTGACGAGCTGTTCAGCCAGATAGCACCTGCGCGGCAGAGAGACATCTTTTCCAACGAGCTTGAAGTCGATTTTGCCTATTCCCTGCAGAATGGGGGGCGAGGCAGGTGTAACGCCTGCTGGCAGCAGGGCTCCATCAGCCTTGCTATTCGCATGCTGCCGCAACGTATACCGACCGTGGAAGACATTGGCCTGCCCGAGATGTGCAAAGAATTGATCAACCGGCCTCGCGGCCTGATACTGGTCACAGGCCCGACAGGTTCAGGTAAGAGCACCAGCATCGCTGCCATGCTCAACCACCTCAACAATACCATGAAGCGCTATATCGTAACCATCGAGGACCCGGTTGAGTACATACACCCCAATATAAAATGCGCTTTTTCACAGAGGGAGTTAGAGCAGGACACGCACTCCTTTGTCAATGCCCTCAAGTACGTTCTCAGGCAGGATCCGGACGTTATATTGGTGGGCGAGATGCGCGATCTCGAAACAGCATCGGCCGTGCTGACCGTGGCTGAGACCGGGCACCTCGTTTTGTCCACCGGTCATGCCCCCAGCGCGGCGCAGTCCGTGGAAAGGATTGTCGACCTCTTTCCGCCACATGAGAGGCTCATGGCACAGGCGCGCCTGGCCTCCACCCTCATAGCGGTATTCAGCCAGGTACTGGTGCCGCGCATAAGCGGGGGCAGGGTGGCGGCCGTGGAAATCATGTTGGCCAACGCGGCCGTTAAGAACCTGATACGCGAGGGGAAACCGTTTCTCATCCCAAATACTATCCGAACAAGCTCCAATATCGGCATGAAGACGCTGGATGACGCCCTGGTGGACCTCTTCAGGAAGGGGATTATTACAAGGGAATACGTATTTGCCTTTTGTCAAGATGCGGAAGATGTAAGCAAATTACTCAGGGCGGCAAACATATAATTCGGCAAAAAAGTAGAGGCGCGAAATCCTTTTCACGCCTCTACCTGATCCAAACAGACGTCAATCGCTATTTAAGGGCATGTACCTTGAGTGACCGCCCCGGAGGCGTCGACTGTATAGTTACATTTAGGTGCGTTCAACAAATAGGCGGCAACACTGGTGGTCTTAGAACCTGCCGCTATGGCGCCTATCGGAGCGGTGCCGGCGTGATCATACATGTACGCAGCCACTGCAGTCTGGACATTTGCCATATCAGTGGCATTAGCCTCCGACCGTCCCGAGCCGATGAACTTGGTCACATTGAGGACGACAACTGCTGCCAGTGTTCCCAGAATGGCGATAACGACCAGTAGTTCGATGAGGGTGAAACCTTTATTCCCGTACTTGAAAAACTTCTTCATACTATGTTCCTCCTTATTCAACAGAATATCCGGCCCGACCTAACCGGACTTTTTGTTTGCATACTATTTATACCTTATATTTATCTCGAGGTCAATAGCGCTAAAGTAATCTTTTCTTAGTACTTAAGTACCGCTCTTGCATGTAAGTTAGTAATGTACTATCTTAGCAAAGACAATGTACTTCCTGATAACCAAGGGGAAAACGGTCTGAATGCTCATCAGTAATAATCTGGCCAAAACCACCGGGCCCGGCAGACTGGACATTGCCCTGGAGGTCATTTGGCTGCTGTTTATATTCTTACTACCTGTTTACTTTAATCCGCTTGGCTACCAGGTCTTCTATTTTGCCAAGGCGCTTTTGCTGCAATTCGGTGTCTGCCTGCTGCTGGGGCTATATTTGGCCCGCTGGTTTCTGGCGGGTCGGAACAGGGGATCAGAAAATCTATGGGCAATGATCAAACGGTCACCTCTGCAGGCCGCCGTATTGGTATTAGCTTTGATATGGGTGGTTTCGACCGTATTTTCCATCATGCCCGAGGCAAGCTTCTGGGGCAGTCTGGCGCGTAAGAACGGCTTGAGCACCTTAATAGCCTGGGTCGTATTATTTTTCATTGTGGCCCAGGGCGTGCGCAATAAGTCGCAGCTTTATAGGGCGCTGGTGGTACTGATTGTTTCTGCCGGTATAGTATCTCTATTCGGTATCCTGGAGTTCGCTGATCCCCGGTTATTGGCCTGGCTTTCCAGAAACGGGCGGATTTCGGCAACCGATGGTAATCCGCTTTCTTTGAGCTGCTTTATAGCCATGGTGATCCCGGCCAACCTGGCTCTGCTCATAATAGCCTGGTACGGACTTGGTTCGAACAGAAGAAAAGCTGTTAAAGTCATCGGATTTTTACTGGTTTTCTGCCTGCAAATAATCTGCCTCTACCTTGCGCAGTATTCCATAACTATACTGCTTTTTATTCCTGGCATATTCATTTTCTTTCTACTGGCAGGCATTTATTTAAAGAGAAAGGCCACTGTTGCTCTGAGCGCAGCGGTGCTCATCGTGCTCATTTTCTTGGCAATCACTATACTCGGGCAGACGTTGATGTCGCGGACGGATAATACGGCTGTCGTCCCGTCTAACACGGATATATCTATGGCAGGGCGGACAGGCTTAAACACACTTGGTTTAAGAGCACAGAAATGGGAGTGTGCAGTCAACGTTATCGTGGATTCGCCGGAAGTGCCGTTATATCAAGATAATCTTCACTTATTAAGGAGGTGGATGGGTTATGGCCCGGAAATGCTGGTAATAGCATCGCAGGCTGAATATCCGGTTTCCATGAAGAGTCAGGATACTTACAATTCCATGTTGCTCGGCCAACCGGAAAACCATTACCTTTATCTGGCAGCAACTATTGGCATAATCGGCCTGGCCGCGTTCCTGACTATGATTATCGTTTTCTTTTACCTGGGATTCAGGTTGCTGAGTAGATTCCCGGAGAGGGAGGTGATTTGTTTAGCCTCTGCGTTCATCGCCGGTGTTGCGCAATATTGTGTTTATCTATTGTTTAATCCCACCGCCATCCTGCCGGAATTCATGTTCTGGCTAATTTTAGCTTTAATGACTGCTCTTATCAGGATGGAAATGCCCGGGTATGAGGAATTGCCTGCGCCTGCCAATGATGGCTTGGAGGGAACGGATGTATCGGAAAAGGCCCACAGCGGAAAACTCAGGAAAGCTATTGCAGTCTCGGTAGTGATCTTATTCACAGGAATCGGTTTTAGCCTGACGTTTAGCCCCGCGCTGGCAGATATAAAACTGAACAGTGCTTTACATACATGGTCGAGCGATACAAATAGGACTATGGCAAACCTGTCTGAAGCAGCAAACCTGGAGCCGGGCGAAGCCGCTTACTACGGCTACATCGGATCATACGCATATGTGCTGGCTATTACCGCAGGGGATGCGGCAGAAAAATCCAGACTTTTAGATCTAAGCACCGCAGCCTATGGCGTTGCCGGCAAGCGTGAACCATACCTGGCATACTGGAGTTATACTACGGGTGACGTTTATTCATACTGGGCCGGCCACATCGACCCCGGCAAGTGGAAGGATGCGCTTCGTTACTACGAGCGCGCGGATACTCTTCTGCCGGACGATGCGGTGATACTTAATAAATGGGCCCTGGCACTTATGCAAAATGGTGATTACGAGGAGGCCGGCCGTAAGCTGACACAGTCCCAGGCAGTGGACCGTGAGTGGATACAGACCACCTATCTGAATGGGCTGCTGGAGGTTTATCAGAGTTGCTATTGCACAGCAGGGAACTGCTTTATCTATCCGGTCAGGGGCAATCCTGCAAACCTGGGATCATATATGGGATTATGCAAGCAGCTATCATTATATGGCGGCATCAGTAAGGTGGTTGAAGGATTAAAGGTTTATGCCGGTTGTCACAGGGACGACTGGTTGGGCTTTGCATTGCTGGGAATAGCTGAGGTATATGACGGTAATATAAAGGATGGAAGCACGGCTTTCCTCGACGCCGCGGGGAGGATTACCGGCAACGATGCCGGTTTGTTGAAAGAGATCGTGTCCGCCATGGCCGGGGAGAATAACGATTTTCAAGTCCCGGCTAAGGATATACAGGCCAGGCTGGCCTCGGTAATGGAAGAGTAAATTAGTTGGAGTCGCACGTATTATCAATACTGAATTCATTTTGTGGCCGATAGTATTCCTGCTCGGCATCAGCGTGGGCAGCTTTCTCAACGTTGTAGCCGACCGCGTTCCTGCCGGCAAATCCATTCTATGGCCGCGCTCTCACTGTTCCAGCTGCGGCCACGTTTTAGAGCCGCGCGACCTCTTCCCCATCGTTAGCTACCTGGTATTGAAGGGAAGGTGCCGCTATTGCGGACAGTCTATTCCTGCGCGTTCCATGCTGGTTGAGCTGGCTGCCGGACTGCTCTTCATACTGGCGCTTACCGTATTTGGCCTGAGCTGGCAGATGCTGATTACCGTCATTTACGGATCGTTTTTTATAATCCTTTTCGTAACCGACCTGGAGCAGAGCCTGTTGCCTAACAGCATAGTGTACCCTGGCATGGCCGCAGCTCTGGTCTTCGCGGCGCTCGGGCCGTTTACGGGCACGACTCCCGGCATATTAGGCGCCCTGGCCGGATTGGGTATGAACTTCGGGGTCTTCTTCCTTATCTGGGCCGTGCCTAAAATGTTCAAAAAGAGCATCTTGGATTTCGGGAATGTGGGCATGGCGGGATTGATTGGCGCGTCAGTTGGTTATCCCAACGCCCTGGTGGCGTTATCCATGGCGATACTGGCAGGATGCCTTACGGCCGCCATGCTGGTGGTTTTCAAGGTTAAGCGATTAAACGAACCGCTCCAGTTTGGCATGTTCCTGACCTTCGGCGGCATGGTGTCACTCTTCTGCGGACCTGATATCGTGGATGCCCTGCGGCAGATTATTATATTTTGAACCGAGCGTAATTAACGCGGTAAAAATTTTTCAGAAAAATTTCTGTTACGTTTAAGCAGGGTATTGACATATATGCGGTTATGTGCTAGTTTTATCAACGTCCCAAGTAATCAAAGTTGGAACGGGGAGGCAGAGGCCCTAACACATGGCGAGCGAAGGCTGGTCGGTGCGAGGGGGTGGATGAGGAACCGGGAAAACGAGGTTACTTGGGGCGTTTTATTTTTTGACGCTATTTTAGTATTGCTATAGATGGGAGGTTGCGGTACTTGCCGCCCATGTCCAGACCGTAGCCGATCACGAACTCGTCCGGTATCTCGAAACCAACATAATCCAGGTGTACGTCTATCAGCCGGCGAACCCGTTTGTCCAGGAGAGTGCAAACCTTCAGGCTGGCAGGCTTGCGGGCAGACAGGTTGTTGAGTACATAGTTAAGTGTCATACCCGTGTCCACGATATCCTCCACCATCAGCACGTGCCTGTTTTCGATATCGGTGTCCAGGTCCTTCATTATCCTTATTGATAGGTCGGTCTTGTCGGCCGGCGTGGATATGGCCATGAAATCCACCGTCACCGGTATGGATATGTTGAGCATGAGGTCGGACATAAAGCATACGACGCCCTTTAGTATGCCGATCAGGATAAGCTCCTGACCCTGGTAATCCCTTGATATCTGCTTGGCCAGCAATTTAACCCGGCGCTGGATCTGGGTCTTGTTGAACAGGTAGCGCTGCACGCCCGTCATTTTACTCTCGCCCAGGGGTATGAAACCATGCCTGGCAAACAGCTTCAGGTAGTCCCCCTTGTTAAGCAGCTTGATGCTGATGTTCGGATAAAGCTCCTTCAGGTGGCGCACCTTGCGGTTCTTCTCCGTTATGAGGCTCTGCTTGGATGTGGTGAGCTCAATATATAGATCTATCTCAGGCAGATAGAAATCGGGGGTAAACATCTCGGTAATCCGGTTCTCCTGCGAGGAAAGGGGGAAGGAGCGGGGTTCGTACAACCACTCCACCTGGTAGAAATCCAGAAGGCGCGCAAATTCCTCCTCGCTGGGATGCCCGAAATTAACAGGCCTGATGGGTGAAAGGGGGAGGTCGGAAAAACTGGTCAACCTCTTCTGCTGCGCGATGTTGGACTGGTGGTGGTTGTTCAGGTCCTGGGCGAGCTCGATCTTCTCAAGGGTCACGGCCATTATATTGGCCACAGTAGAGATGAAATCCTTCTCGTTGGGCTTGAAGTGCCTCTTCTCCCGTGTGTAAATCCTTATCTCTCCAATGACCTCACCATGCTGCAGGATAGGAGCTCCCAGCAGGGATTTGATATTCTCACGGGCGGCCTGTTCGGGATACTGAGTACGCTTATCCGAGAAGATATCATCCACAGCAACGATCTTGCCGTCGAGTATTTCAGGATAGCTTTTACGTGCATTAATGGCCCCCTTGCGCAGATACAAATCGCTCAGACCCCAGGCGCCAATGATATCCAGGTATTCCCTGCGTGGATTGAGCAGCATGACAGCGCAACCGGAGGCCTGCAATCCCTTGGCGGCGCTGGCGGCTACGGTGCTGACCAGCTTCTTGAAGGGGAGCGCATCGTTGGCAGCCTTGGCTATTTGCTTATATGCAAGAGAATAGCGGTTCTCAGTGGCATCCATTCATCACCCGCCTCACAGATCCAACCAGGTTATATCATCCGCATTTAGTATAGCCGCAACTCGGACAAATATGGCAACCTTCCTGGTAAACCAGCTGGTTGCCGCAATCCGGGCACTGGCCGACATAATTGGCCGGCTGACTTGAGCTTCCGTTTGTTGATATATTATCATCCTCTTTTTTTGCATATTTCTCAAGCACACTGCCGATGGCGTCGGCGCAGGATAGGATAGCGCGGCCATTCTCCCAGGATACAGAGGGGCACCTGATGGTCCTGAGTTGCTTTACCACCGAGCCCACCTCTATGCCCGACCGTAGCACCAACGATATCAGTCTGCTGGCAGCCTCAAGCTGGGCTGATGCGCAGCCACCGGCTTTGCCCAGGCTGGAGAATACCTCGCAGATCCCCTTGTCATCGAAGTTGACTGTTACATAAATATAGCCGCAGCCGGTCGTGACGCGCTCAGTTATACCCCTGGTTATCTTGGGCCTCTGACGCGGCGCAGGCCTGGCCTCGCTTTCAGTGTCCCTGGCTTTGGCTTTGGGGATCTCTTTCTGGCCTGTATTGAGGACCTGGCTATCGCGGCTCCTGTCCCTGTAGATGGTAATGCCCTTGAGGCCGGTCTTGTAGGCCGCCATATATACTTTTTGCACGTCCTCAATGGTGGCCTCAAAAGGAAGGTTAACTGTTTTGGAGACAGCGCTGTCTGTGTATTTCTGGAAGGCTGACTGTATCTTCACGTGCCAATCGGGTGAGATCTCATGAGAGGTTACGAAGACCTCTTTCACCCAGGCAGGCGCCTCCTTCATGTCATGCAGGCTGCCGCCCTCGGCCAGCTTTTTCATGAGCTCGGGTGAGTAGAATCCCTCTTTTCTGGCGACGGCTTCGAAATAGGGGTTGATCTCTATGAGGGTTTGGCCGTCCAGTATATGGCGGAAGTAGCTGAGCGCGAAGAGGGGCTCGATGCCGCTTGAGCAGTTGGCAATGATGCTGAGCGTGCCGGTGGGGGCGATGGTGGTGCGGTTGGCGTTCCTGACACGGGGGCCGTCCTTGCTGTCGTAGGTGCTCCCGCCGAAGGCCGGGAAGAGGCCGCGCGAGGCACCCAGCTCAACAGATTCGGCCGTGGCCTCCTCGGAGATAAAGCGCATGACTTTCTCAGCTATCTCCAGCGCTTTTTCAGAGTTGTAGGGCACCCGAAGCTGGATGAGCATATCGGCGAAGCCCATTAACCCAAGCCCAATTTTACGGGTCTTGCGCGTCATCTCGGCTATCTGGTCAAGGGGAAACTGGTTGACCTCTATTACATTATCCAGGAAGCGCACTGCCAGCCTCACAGTCTCTCTAAGCTTGTCATAGTCAATCTCGCATTGACCAATAGTCTGGCGCAGCATGTGGGAGAGGTTGACCGAGCCCAGGTTACATGATTCATATGGGAGCAGGGGTTGCTCGCCGCAGGGATTGGTGCTCTCTATCCTGCCCAGGTTGGGCGTGGAGTTGAACTCGTTGATACGGTCTATAAAGATGATGCCCGGGTCGCCGGTCCTCCATGCCATATCGACTATCTTGCAGAAGACCTGGCGGGCGTTGAGCCGCCCTTCCACTGCCTTAGTATTCGGATTGACCAAATTGTAATCTCCATCAGCTTCTACAGCCTGCATGAAGCCGTCGGTGACCGCCACGGATATATTAAAGTTTGTGAAAGCTTTAGGGTCCTCCTTGGAGGTGATGAACTCCAGGATATCGGGATGTTGCACGTTGAGGATACCCATATTAGCACCCCGCCGCATGCCGCCCTGCTTGATAACATCGGTTGCAGTGTCGAAAGCACGCATGAATGATACAGGCCCGCTGGCAACACCGCCGGTGGACCCCACGCGGTCCTGCTTAGGCCTCAGGCGGGAAAAGGAGAAGCCGGTGCCTCCCCCGCTCTTATGAATCAGCGCCGTGTATTTGACGGCATCGAAAATGGATTCCATGGAGTCTTCGATCGGCAGGACAAAGCAGGCGGACAGCTGTCCCAGCAGCCGGCCGGCATTCATGAGCGTGGGAGAATTGGGCAGGAAGTCCAGCGAGGTCATCAGCCGGTAAAACCTGTCTTCCCATTCCTCCGCCTCAGCATTTTTATCTAAGACTAGCTCGGCCGAGGCTATATGTTTGCTGACCCTCCTGAAAAGATCCTCGGGCTTCTCCATGGGATTGCCCTGGGCGTCTTTCTGAAGGTATCTTTTCTCTAACACGACCATGGCATTTTCGGACAGCTTTAACTCAACCGGAAGAGGTTTATTGGAAGGCGTCGGGCCGGCTGTCTTCGGCGGTTTGGCTGCGGGTGGAGACGGCATGGCCTGTTTCTCAGTGGGAGGCCTGGCGCTGGCCTTTTCCGCCAGCAGTTCGTTTACTATAGTCACTATGCGCTCCTTGGGGGGTAGTGGGGGTATGACGGGCGCTACCAGATGCTCCATGCCCGGCAGGGCAGGTTCGATCCGCTTGGCCGTTGTCTGTTCATCCATAGCCATTATCTTCTCCAACCTCGATATTACTTGTTCAGTCAGCTCCTCGAGCTCACGCCTGTCGGTGATGCCCATGGTCTGGGTATAGGTAAAAACTACCCTGGCGACGAAATTCCTGACAGAATCGGGAAGCTGGTTCCTGGCCTGTTTATTTATCATTTGGTTGTCTTAGCCTTGCGCGCCGCCTTTGCCCGGACAGTTCATTCTTGTTAATGAGAGGGAGCTGTCCGTCCAGGGGCGCGCCAAGCTTGCTCTCGATAAGTGTGTCAACCGCCTGCTTGAGAGTCGTGATATCGGAGAACTCGTAGTAAACGCTGGCAAAGCGTATGTAAGCGATGTGGTCCAGTTCCGGGAGCCTCGTGACCACGATCTTGCCTATGAGGGAACTGGGTATCTCATTCCTTCCAAGGCTGTAAAGCTCAGCCTCAATGGTCTCCACCAGCTTCTCGATAGTGCCGGTCGGCATGGGACGTTTCTCGCAGGCCTTGCGTATTCCGGAGAATAACTTCTCACGGTCAAACTCCTCCCGGCGGCCATCCTTTTTTATGACATAAAGGCTCCTGTTCTGCAGCCTCTCGTAAGTGGTAAAGCGGGACCGGCATACGATGCACTCGCGCCGACGCCTAATCTCATCTCCTAGACTCCTGGAGTCTATTACCTTGGATTCCGGCTCACCGCAAGAAGGACACTTCATCTCGCAACACTATAATATGTGGTTTTACTGGATACTAACACAACATATAGTAAGAGTCAATGGTTTAGGAGACATAAATAGGACAGGGCGGAGAATTTTCTCCGCCCTGTCCCAATGGGTACTATGGTTCAGTCTTTAAGGTCAGCGTTGCATCCTGTTGATGCCTACCGGCTGAGGGGCTGCCGCCTGCGCATTGGGATAACGCGAGCCTCTCCTCAGGAATGAGGGTACATCGAGACTATCTTCGGTAGCTCCTCTCAACAGCCTGCGCAATTCGACCTCGGTTGGTACGCCGGAACCATATTGTGCGGTGAAGCCTGTAGCTATGATAGTGATCTGGACCTCGTCCTCCATAAGAGGATTGAAGACAACACCGAAAATGATGTTGGCATCGGGATCGACTGACTGTGCGATTACGTCGGCTGCCTCGTTGCACTCGAAGAGGGTCAGGTTGCTGCCGCCCGTGACGTTGAAGAGCACGCCCTTGGCGCCACTGATCGATACGTCGAGCATGGGGCTGGCCAGGGCATTCTTGGCGGCCTCTATGGCCCTGTTGGTGCCCTTGCCATGGCCGACTGACATCCAGGCGGGGCCGGAGTTCTTCATGATGGCCCTGATGTCCGCGAAGTCGAGGTTGATGAGGCCGGGCACGGTCACGACCTCGGCGATGGCCTGCACGCCCAGGCGCAACACATCGTCGGCCAGCCTGAAGGCATTGTCCACGGTGGTCTTGTTGTCACAGAGCTCGACAATGCGGTCGTTGGGGATGATGACCAGCGTGTCCACTTTGTCACAAAGCTGCAGTATGCCTTCCTCGGCGACCTTCATGCGGCGGCCGCCCTCGAAGGAGAAGGGCTTGGTGACGATGGCTATTGTAAGTGCACCCGAGGACCTGGCGGTTTCGGCTACTACCGGTATGCTGCCGGTGCCGGTTCCGCCGCCCATACCGGCCGTGATGAATACCATGTCAGCGCCGGCCACCACTTCCTGGATGGCCTGGCGGCTTTCCTCAGCTGATTTGCGTCCGACGTTGTGGTCGCCGCCGGCGCCGAGGCCGCGGGTCAGTTTTTCGCCGAGCTGGATGCGGACCGGGACTTCAGCCAGAGCCAGGGCCTGGGCATCCGTGTTCATGCAGATGAATTCCACGCCCTTGATGCCTTCGCGGACCATGCGGGTGATGGCGTTGGAGCCGCCGCCTCCGCAGCCGATGGCCTTAATCTTGGCCGGTGCGGTCGAGAACATTGATTTTGACATTCTTTAATTAACCTCCTGCTATTTCCCTAAAATTTATTTTATGCGCCGAAGAATTTTTTGAGCATACCCATGACGTTGTTTACCGAGCCTGCCTGCTTGGACTTCGCTTCCCAGGTGGGCTTGCCGCCCGTTTTGATTGCCCAGAGCAGCAATCCTACGCCGGTGGCGTTGGCCGGGTCATGTAGCACGTCGGTGATGCCGTATACTCCCATAGGCTCGCCGATCCTGGTGGGGATACGAATGGTGGCGCGGGCCAGCGCTTCCAGCCCGTTCATCTTGGATCCGCCGCCGGTCATTACCAGGCCTGCAGGAGCAAGCGCGGCATAGCTGGTGTCGGGCATCTCGAGCAGTATCAGCCTGAGCAGCTCTTCCATGCGGTCCCTCAGAATGTTGCTGAGGTCCTTATAGGAGACGCTGTGTCCGTCCTCCACTGTCAGCGTAGAGCCCTCGTCCTTGGACCCGGTCTCGGGATAAACATTGCCGTACTTCTTTTTCATCGCTTCGGCGATCTCGAAGGGCAATCCCAGGCCGATGGAGAGGTCGCTGGTGAACTGGTAGCCCGCCACCGGGATGATGGATGTGTGATAGATACTGCCATCCTTGAATACAGCGATGTCCGTGGTGCCACCGCCGATGTCAGCCATTATCACGCCGATCTCCTTCTCTTCGGGGGTGAGAACGGACTCGCCGCTGGCCAGTGGCTCGAGCACCAGGTCATCGATCTCGACTCCCACACTGCGCACGCACTTGACCAGATTTTGTACCGAGGCGGTGGAGGCTGTAATGATGTGTGTCTCCACATCCAGCCGGAATCCGTGCATGCCCACCGGGTTCTTGATCTTTTCCTGGGTATCCAGGCTATAGCCGCGGGGTATCTGGTGTAGTATCTTCCTGTCATCGGGTATGTTCATGTTCTTGGCCGCAGACAGTACACGTGACAGGTCGTCCGACCTTACCAACCTGTCGGTGCGCGGTATGGCAACCACGCCGTGGCTGTTGACCGAACTGATATGCCGGCCTGTGACACCGATGTAAGCCGATTCGATCTTTACACCGCTGGCCTGTTCAGCGCGCTTGACCGATTCGGCTACCGAGTCCCTGGCCTCCTCGACATTGACCACCATGCCTTTGTGCAGGCCGTGGGACGGTACCTGACCGACACCGAGCACCTGTAGAGCACCCCCGGAATCAAGGGTGGCAACTATGGTGCAGATCTTGGTTGTACCCACGTCGATGCCGGTTATTAGTTTTTTGGTCATTAATCCATGCCTCCTTCGATTTAATGTTTACTGATAGTTAAATACTTTCTACAAGAAGTAGAGGATGGCGATTGCTATTATCAGGCTGATGAAAACGACGCCATCGAAGACCATACCCCCGAATATGGTCAGGAGTTTCCGGTCGTTGTTCAGGATGGTGTTGAGTCTTTTTGCTCCGATCATTTTCTTTGCCTCCTATTTTTTTTATAGCTTAACCGCCACGCGGAGTTTGGCGCTCCGGCTGCGCGGATTTCTGTCGATCTCTTGCTCGCTGGGACATATGGGGTGCTTGCAGACCAGATCCAGGGACGCAGTATGCTGGCAGCGGCATTGGGGTATGGTAGGTGGGCAGATGCAGCCTCTGGTCTCGCGCAGCATAAAGTTCTTTACGATGCGGTCCTCGAGGGAGTGATAGCTGATGACGGCCAGCCTCCCGCCGTGCGCCAGACAATTCAGACTCTGGTCCAGCGCAGTCGTCAGATGGTCGAGCTCGCGGTTGACTGCTATACGCAGGGCCTGGAAGGTCCTGGTGGCAGGGTGTATCTTGCTGTAGCGGTCACCGACTACGCCGGCGACAATAGCGGCAAGGTCTGCGGTATCCGAAATCGGCCGATGGTCAACTATATTTTTGGCTATTTTATTAGCCAGGGGCTCCTCACCGTAGATGAGTATAAGCTGGGAAAGCTTCGATTCAGGTAGCCGGTTGACGATATCTGCTGCCGTAAGCTGCTCATCCGGATTGAACCTCATGTCCAGAGGCCCGTTTAACTGGAAGCTGAAACCGCGCTCCGCGCTGGCCAGTTGCAGAGATGAAAGGCCGAGGTCAAAGAGGATACCGTTGGCGGCGGAGAAGCCGGTCTCAAGGCAGATGTTCTCAAGGTTGTAGAAGTTGTCGTTGATGATAACTGAGCTTTCGAAGAAGTCGTACATGTTGTGCTGGGCTAAGCTTATGGCCTCCGGATCGGCGTCTATGCCGAGCAACTGTCCTCCGGGCTGGCACTTAGACAGGATGGCAAGAGAATGTCCCCCGCCCCCAAGAGTGCAATCGATGTAACGCCTGCCCGGCCTGACATCGAGCGCCTCGACTACCTCATCCACGAGGACCGGAGTATGTGTCCTGTTTGCTAAAGCGAGGCTCATTTCCTTTCCTCCAGGATCTCCATCAGCTGGCGCGCATCGTCAGCAGACGGGCGTTCTTTCTTCCATTGGCCGGGGTTCCAGATCTCAAAGCAATTATTGGTGCCCAGTACCACCGCGCCGTCCGATATTGAACACCTTTCGCGTAGCGTAGAGGGCAGGGCGATCCTTCCCTGGTTGTCTATGTTGACCTCGTTGGCATTGCTGAAGATAAAACGGTTGATCTTCCTCTCCTTGTCTGAGACGAGGAAGCTGGTCGGGGCCTGATTGGAGGTCATCTTGTTCCAGTCAACCCTGGTGTAGGCGGTGATGCAGTTATCTGCCACCATGGTCAACACCAGGCCGTCCTCGATTTCCCTGCGGAACCTGGGTGGCAGGGGCAATCGACCCTTGTTATCAACTTTGTATTCGTATTCGCCGACAAACATTACAATTAAACCTTCAAATCTGGTTATACCAGGAGGGCTTCCCTCTCAACTTCTCCTTCGAGGTTTCTTATGGCGCTCCAGTCCAGACTGGCCAGTTCCTGAACATAGTCGCTCAGCGTATGCTCGGGATTTAACGAGTAGTGCGCAATGCCGCTGGTGCAGTACCTTTCCTCTACCATTCCCTTTTCGATCAGTTCCCGCAGCAGCTCGCGAAGGTGGTGATGCGTGATATCGAGCACATGAGCAATGCAGTCAAGGTTGAACTTGGCTTGGGGATGCCTGCCCCAGAAGAGCAGGAGGCGTAAGCGGTGTCCCGTAAAATCATTTTCCCTTAAAAATGTGATCAAATCGTGGTCAGTCATGTTCGCGCACAGACTATTTGTCATTATGGTGTTTCCCCTTTTTTACCACTTTTTACCACTATGTCCCATTATTGACATGTTTTCCCCCACTTGTCAATAGCTTTTTAGGGAAAAGTTTTTCACGCCGGGTGGGATTTTACATACCACACCCCCTGTTGCAGAGTAATAATCCACAAATTGTGGCGGCAGAAAATATAATTACACAACATGTAGTTTATTAGATCATGTGTTCTACTACGCGCAAAGGATTTTCTACGTGGCTGCAGACTTGGTTGTACGAGTGGATTATGGTAAAATTACCTGCCTTTTCAGGCAGTTGGATTTAAAAGCCCATGTTAAGGATCGATATATTAACGCTCTTTCCGGAAGCCTTTTCAGGCTATCTTGAGCACAGTATCATTGGCCGGGCCCTGGAGAGGCAGGTTGTCGATATACGGTTGCATAATATAAGGTCGTTCACTCATGACAAGCACCACACCGCGGATGATTATTGTTATGGTGGAGGCGCCGGGATGGTGATGAAGCCGGAGCCGCTGTTTGAAGGCGTGGAATGGCTGCGTGGGGAAATAGGGGAGGGTGACTGCCCGATAGTGCTGCTGACACCCCAGGGCAGGCTATTTGATCAGGAGATGGCTGGCAGATATGCCGCGCAGAACAATATAATAATGATATGCGGGCACTACGAGGGGGTGGATGAGAGGGTCGCTGAGCACCTGGCCACTGACGAAATCAGCATTGGCGACTACCTGCTGAGTGGTGGTGAGCCAGCTGCCATGGTCATGATCGACTGCCTGGTCAGGTTGCTGCCGGGAGCTATCGGTTCAGAGATATCGCTGGCCGAGGAATCGCATATCGGCGGATTGCTGGAATATCCACAATATACCAGGCCGCCGGAGTTCCGGGGTTGGAAGGTACCGGATGTCCTGCTGTCGGGGAACCATAAGGAGATTTCGGATTGGAGGCGAAGGCAAAGCGTTCTGCGGACAGCACGCAGGCGTCCCGACCTGCTGGGCAAAGCGGAATTGACAGATATCGACCTAAATCTGGTAAAATCTACAGATTTGAATAATAATTGATAATACTAAATTAAGGAAAGGGATCGATCATGGATATCAATACAATCGGAAAAAACAAGGTCAAGCCGGGCTTGCCCAAGCTGTCGCCTGGTGACAACGTGCGCGTCAGCTTCAAGATAAAGGAAGCCAGTCGCGAGCGGCTGCAGGTATTCCCGGGACTGATTATCAAAGTGACCAGGCATAATTCAGGAGGCAATTTCACAGTACGCAGGGTGACCTCTGGAATAGGTGTAGAACACACTTTCCCGTTGGCTTCGCCCCTGCTGGATAAGATCGAGGTGATGCGCCATGGCAAGGTCAGGCGCAGCAAGCTGTATTATATCAGGCGTCTCAGCACCAAGGAAGCGAGGCTCAAGGAAAGGCGTGAGAGGGTCGCAGAGGCAACCTCGCCTGCCCCGGTTGAAGATATGCTGACCGCCCCTGAAGCCGAGGTTCCCTCAAGCGAAACCGAATAAGCCGGATGAGATTTGCTGAGGTAGCCGTCGGCGCAGCCGGCGGCCACCGACATACTTTCACCTATTCTGTACCACCTTCACTCCAGGTAGAGCCCGGTTGCGCGGTGTCCGTGCCATTCGGGCCACGGGTTGTGCGCGGCATCGTTACCGGACTATCGGACATCACGACAGTACCCGAGACGCGGGATATCATCGCCGTTGTTTCGCCCCTTCCTCTAATCACTCCCGTGCGCATCGAGCTGGCATCCTGGATAGCCGATTATTACATGGCCCCCGTTTTCAGCGCCCTTGCTCTCATGCTGCCTCCGGGGTTTGAAAGCAAGCGGCAGATAAAGCCTAAATACCGAAAGTATCTGGTTTTAAATGTTGAAAGCGAAAGGCTGTCCGTTGTTCTGGAACAGCTTACCAAAGCACGCGCTGCCAAGCGGGCCTCTGTATTGGAAGCTCTCCAGTCTGCAGGCGGGAGATTGGAGTCCGTCCTGGTTCTGAAAAAGGTCAGGTGCGGCCGCGAGGTCATAACGGCTCTCAAATCCAGAGGGTTGGTCAAGGAAGTCAGTGTGGATGTATTCCGTGATCCAATAGCCAGGACGGATCATCCGCTTGAATTCCCTCTCCAATTTACCGACGGCCAGCAGACGGCCTGGCATCCCATCGGGGACGCCATACAGGGGGCGCGCAGTGCGGATGCGCCTGGTATGTTCCTGCTGCACGGCGTGACGGGAAGTGGTAAGACCGAGATATACCTTCAGGCTTTGGCCGAGACGGTCAAGATGGGCAGAAAGGGTATCTGCCTGGTACCGGAGATATCGCTGACTCCTCAGGTGATCGACCGTTTCTTTGCCAGGTTCCCGGGCAGGGTTGCAGTGCTGCACAGCGGGCTCTCTGCCGGAGAGTTATATGACGAGTGGCACCGCATCGCCCGGGGCGACTTCGACATCGTTGTCGGGCCGCGCAGCGCCGTGTTCGCTCCCCAGCCCGATCTGGGTCTGATAATAGTGGACGAGGAGCACGAGTGGGCCTACAAACAATCTGAAAAGTCGCCGCGCTATCATGCGCGCGAGGTGGCCATCAGGCTGGCTCGGCTGACCAAATCGGTTCTCATCATGGGCAGCGCCACCCCTGACGTGGAAACCTATTATCGTGCAACACGATCGGAATTTCAGCTTGTCGAATTGTCCGAAAGGGTCACACCCCTGGGGCTGTCGCCCCTGCCGGAGGTCGATGTTGTGGATATGAGGCAGGAGCTTAAAAGCGGCAATCGCGGTATGTTCAGCCGCTTACTCCGCTCAGCCATGGTGGAATCGCTGGACCGCCGTGAACAAATCATACTGTTTATCAACCGCAGGGGCAGGGCCACTTTTGTTCAATGCAGGGATTGCGGTTATGTCCTGAATTGCAGGCGCTGTTCGGGTACCCTGACCTATCATTCGGCGGAAAAACGCCTCGTCTGTCACCACTGCCGGCGATCGTATCCTATCCCCCGCAAATGCCCGCAATGCTCGGGCGGCGAGATACAATATTTCGGCGTGGGGACCGAATCCGTCGAGGCAGAGTGCAGGAAGTTGTTCCCCTCCGCCAGTGTCATCCGCTTCGATAGCGACGCCATCACAGGTGCGCGGGCTTTTGAAAAAGTAGTGGACTCCTTCCGCAGGCGTCGTGCAGACATACTTGTAGGGACACAGATGCTGGCCAAGGGGCTGGACTTTCCCGGCGTCTCACTGGTTGGCATTGTAAGCGCTGATACGAGCCTGAACCTGCCCGACTTTAGATCGGGGGAGAGGACTTTTCAATTGCTCTGTCAGGTAGAGGGCCGGGCCGGGCGCGGTATCTACACTGGAAGGGCTGTGGTCCAGACCTACAACTCGGACTACTATGCTATAAAGTTCGCCGCACAGCACGACTACGCCGGTTTTTACGCCAGCGAGATTCGCTACAGGCGTGAGTTCGCTTATCCGCCTTTCAACCGCATGGCGAGGCTGGTATATAGCCAGTCCAGTGAAAACAAATGCTTTGAGGAAGCTGAGCGCAGGGCGGGTGTCATCAGGCAGGAGATTGCAGCAAGGGGACTAACCGGCATTAAAATAATCGGCCCGGCGCCGGCATATATTGCGAAATTGCGTGGAAGGTACCAGGCGCAGGTCATACTACTGGGGCGTGATCTGCATAACCTGCTGCGCGGCATCGATCTTCCGAGAGGCTGGGTTTTGGACGTCGACCCTGTGGGTATGCTTTAATTATCTATCATGGCCGTGTTGAAAATCCGCACCAATCCCGATCCTGTATTAAGGAAAAAAGCCAGGAAGGTCACCAGTATCGATAATTCGGTCCTCCGGCTCATCGATAACATGATCGAGACGTTGCAGGATTCATCGGGCGTTGGCCTGGCTGCAAACCAGGTCGGAGTACCGCTGCGCATTGTGACAATACAGATACCGGACGAAGAGGTACTGGTGCTGATCAATCCTGAGATAGTTGAGACGAAAGGGGAGCGGATGGTCATCGAGGGATGCCTGAGCATACCGGGATATCAGGCCGAGATATGCAGGGCTGAGACCGTCAAAGTCAGGGCCAAGGGAAGACACGGCAGGGTCATCCGTAGAAAAGCTGCGGACCTTTTAGCACAGGCTATTCAGCACGAGGTAGACCACCTTAACGGTGTGTTGTATATCGATTACCTGGATGACATGGGCCAACTGATGAAAACCGCTTCAGGCCCTGATTAAGACAGCCGCCCGGTTTGGATCAGCCGGTCCAATCCATCTCCACCACGAATTTTCCGGTCCAGTTCTCCATCGACACGGGATAGAACCCCGGCGTATCCTTGACGATCTGAAATTCTACATCCTGCGCCTTATTGGGTCCCAATGTTATATCGTGCTGCGCTTCAGCTATGCCCTTGATTCTGAGGATAAGCGGATGGCTTCCTGCTATTTCACCCGTGTTGGTGACAGAAGCCGTAATGATGACAGGCTGGCCCTGGCGTACGCGCTCCGGCGAGATGGAGAAATTGCTTACTGTGAACGAAGGTGGTGTGAGCGGGATGACGGTGAAGAATCCTCCCAGGCCATCGATATCAGCGTAGTAGTCGCCGGCAGCGTCCTTGATGACCACAAAGCTGGCAGTCTGGCTGGCTCCCGGGGCCAACGCCATATCGGTTATATTCTCAACCACTCCGCCCACCCGCAGGACAACGCTATATTTTCCCATCTGGGCCCCGTTATTGGACACTATTAAACTGATGTTGACCGGCTCGCCGACCTTTACATTGTTAGGCGTGATGGTGAGGTTGCTTACTGAGAACTTGGGCATGCCCATCTGCTGGTAGGGCATCGCCTGCTGTGCCCCGCCGGGCTGCATTGGAGGGTACATTCCCTGCGGTCCGAGTTGTTGTTGCATGGGTGGCTGTCCGGCCGCATGTGGGGCTTGTGGCATACCCGGCGCAGATGGAGGCATCATATGTGGCATAGGTGATGCGGGTGGCTGCATTCCGAAGGGCATGCCCGGTTGTCCGGCAGGGGCGCCGGATATAGGTGGAGGCATTCCGCGGCCCGGTTGCGGCGGCATACCCTGCGCAGGCAGTTGCCCCGGGAATTGCTGGCCTGGCTGCGGCATATGAGGTTGAGGAGAATACTGCGGGCCCTGCATGGAGGGCGTGTGCATGCCCTGCGTCGATATTGGGGGCATGCCCTGTTGTGGCTGTTGAGGGAATGGTGGAGGCATACCTGGCTGAGATTGGAACGGGGGCTGCATTCCCATTGGCGATGGCTGCTGGCCCGGTTGCTGCATGCCCGGCGGCATTCCTGGCCCTGGCATATTGTAGGGTGAACCGGGTTGCCCGGGGCCCTGCATGCCCATGGGCACACCCTCAGGCATACCCTGCATGCCGGGCATGCCCTGCCTCGGCATCTGCCCGGGGAATGGATATGCGTCAGGAGCACCGGGCTGGCCGGGTTTGCCCTTGCCCTTTGCCTGTTTCTTGCCAGGATCGAACTGGGCGCCGGCCTTGCCTTTCCTGGCCGGCTTGGTTACCACCAGGACGATCAGCATTACGATTACGCCCAGAACTATGCCGAAAAATCCCCAGAGGTAGGGGGGGAACATATCAAAAAAGGATCCGCCCTTAACCGTGAAGAAACCCTGCAGGTTTCCCACTTTTACATCATTGCTGCCGGAGGTCTGAGCGGTGACCGTAAAAACTAAATCCTCGCTGCCGGCAGGCGGCAGAGATAGCTGTTTGGCCTCACCGGCCGGGTTGCCGTTTATCTTAACCGCCAGCGGGTAGTTTAGATCGAAGGCGCTATCGTTGGTTGCCTTAACCCGTATGGTGACTATCTTGCCCTGTTCCACCTCTATAGGTGAGATAAAGGGGACACCTTTTGAAAGGGTCAATCCTTCGGGCAGGTCGGTAGCATTGTCCGCCGCTGTGTATGTTGTTGACAGCAGAGACGGCCCGCTATGTACCGGGCTGTCGATGCTAACTCTCTGACCGGTAAATAAATGACTGTCCGCGTTTACGCAATACGGCAGGATAATCGCTGTTAATATCAGCAGGGCAATCGGTAACGATATTAGCATCCTTCTCATTAATATATAGCCTCCAATAGATTTACCGCATGCAACCTGATAATACTCTACTCTAAAATTAGGTGTAAATCAATAGTGTTTAGCTGCTGCCGCCATTTTCAATCATATCCAGGCGCTCTTCATCCAGCCCGAAGTAATGCGCCATCTCATGCTTGACAGTTCTGACGATCTCCCGCTTTATATCCCTGGGGGATCTGCACTGCTCTTCCAGAGGCTTTTGAAAGATGGTTATCCTGTCCGGCAGCACCAGGTTATAGCCATGGTCGCGCAGGGTAATCGGCGTTCCCTCGTATAAACCAAGGAGTTCGTGTCTGTCTCTGAGGCCTACACTCTTCAACTGCTCCCTGCTCGGCCAGTCCTCCACGAAGACTTCGACGTTATCCAGCAGTTCCTTGAATTCTGTAGGTAAGCCGGATACGGCCTCGGCGACCAGTTCTTCGAATGTCTCTCTTTGCATATTTCCCTGTTCCGTTGTTTTATAATATCAATTTTTCTCAATAACGGCATTAAATTTCGTAGGGACGGGTGGAGCTAAAGCTGCGCCCCTGCATTAAATTGACGATCGAAGGCATAGAGGTTAAAATTCTGTCTATTATGAAATCTGCGAGCCGTTACAACCCACAAGAAATCGAGAAGAAGTGGCAGGAAAGATGGGCGAAGGACCGTTTATACGAGGTCAAAGAAGACGATCCGAGGCCCAAGTTTTACGCTTTGACCATGTTCCCTTATACCTCCGGTGATCTACATATCGGCCACTGGTACGCTATGGCCCCCTCGGACGTGTATGCAAGGTACAAGATGATGCAGGGATTCAACGTCATGCATCCGATGGGATTCGACGCTTTCGGCCTTCCGGCGGAGAACAAGGCCATCGCTACCGGCATCAACCCGGCCGAATGGACCATGAAAAACGTCGAGAATATGCGCCGGCAGTTACGCACCATCGGCGCCATCTATGATTGGAGTCGGGAGGTTGTAACCTGCCAGCCTGAGTACTACAAATGGACGCAGTGGTTTTTCCTCAAGCTGTATGAGGCCGGGCTTGCCTATCGCGGCAGGGCGGCGGTAAACTGGTGCCCCCGCTGCCAGACCGTACTTGCCAATGAACAGGTGGTAGGAGACGGTGTGTGCTGGCGCTGCGATAGCGCGGTCGAGAAAAAGCAGCTCGAGCAATGGTTTTTCCGCATCACCAAATATGCCGATGAGTTGCTTGAGTTCAAGGATATCGATTGGCCGGAACGCATACGTATCATGCAGACCAACTGGATAGGCAAAAGCTACGGTGCGGATATTTCCTTCGGGCTGGACCAGCCCGGGGTAAAGGAAAAGGAGATAAGAGTCTTTACCACCCGGCCGGACACACTTTTCGGGGTGACCTTCTTCGTGATTGCCCCCGAACATCCACTGGTGCCCGCATTGACCACTCCCGATAGGAAAGAGGAGGTAGAGGCCTATGTGCGCGGGGCGCAGAAACAGACCGAGTTTGAAAGGACGGCGGCCGAAGGCGAAAAGACCGGCGTCTTTTTGGGCAGCTATGTGATCAACCGTGTCAACGGCGAGAAGGTCCCCATATGGATAGCCGATTACGTGCTGCCCCAATACGGGACAGGTGCTGTCATGGGCGTGCCTGCGCACGACCAGAGGGATTTTGAATTCGCAAAAAAATACGGTATCCCCATCAGGACCGTCGTAGCTCCGCCTGACTGGGACGGCGGCGACCTGAAGGCCGCCCACATAGAGGGCGGCAGCATGGTCAATTCGGGCCAGTTCAACGGCCTGACGGACCGGCAGATGGTGGATGCGATATGTGATTTCCTTAAAGCAAGGGCATGGGGAGGGAAGACGATTACATATAGGTTACGGGACTGGC
>Ga0247841_10001687_pt1 | contig 47567 bp, 29 predicted proteins | sample LaCruzMarch2015__2_FD_192410 | JGI IMG/M metagenome (GOLD analysis project Ga0247841, IMG submission 192410) | Freshwater microbial communities from meromictic Lake La Cruz, Castile-La Mancha, Spain - LaCruzMarch2015_18m | ecosystem: Environmental > Aquatic > Freshwater > Lake | place: Spain... | reverse complement strand
CGGCTACGGCCGAGAACCGCGATGGTCCGCGCACGGAAACATCGGTTCCGGTCTTGATATAGACCAAGTCGCCCTTTGGCACCGAGTATCCGTTCCTAGTCAGAACGTCTTTTCCGGACGGGTTGATCCGTTTGATCATCGTCGTGTCATCGGTATCGTTGACGGCCCGGGAAGTCGCATAGATGAATCCTTCGTCGTCAATGGTCAGACTGGTAAAGATGGTATTCAAAATGGTTTCGGTTTGAGCCAGTTGTTCATCGGTCATGAACTTTCTCCAGAAGACCTGCCAGAAAGTCATGCTGACATAGTTGACGCCGATGTAACTGCTGAACTGGCCTTCGTAGGACATTTGCATGATGCCTTCGTACACGCCTTCGGAAATGACGAACATTCGGCCGGCAACGTCGGTCACCAGTTTCACCGGCATGAATATTTTTCCGGCGAAGCTGATGTCGGTCGGACTAGTCACGACCTGAACGACATGGTAATCTTCCGCGTCAACGATGACGATTTGGTTATTGCTCTTATCTGAAAGGTAGATGAGATCCTGGTAAACGCCGCGAATGATGGTTCCATCCGGGTTTTTGGCCGGACGGACATTCCGGTAAATGCCGCTTAAACCGAAGCAGTCCAAGTAAAACTTCTGGGCGTCGGTCCGCATGGCGTAAGGAATTTCCTCAATGGCACGGAAATCCGCCAGGTTCATGTTCTTCTTTTGCAAATATTCGGTGAATTTTATCGAAGTGGTGTTTTTGTTGTTATCCGTAAAAGCGGTCTTGATGTTTAAGATCTCTTCGTCGGAAAAGTCTTCCGGACGGATCTCATACTCGGTCACTTTGTACTGATAACGCATGTTCTCATCAAACACGAAGAGGTTGTTCGACACCGAATCAACGATGTAAATGATGTCCAAAACATTTCCCAGATTGTCTTCTTCCTGATAAAGGAACAGGTCCTCCGGGCTGGTGAATTCGCTGGCCAGCAGCGCTTCTCCGGACTCACTGGTCCATTGATCGCTGATGATGGTGTAGATCCCGCTCGTGGATGAAGCCAACCCGACCGTCGAATAAATCGGCTCGCCGCTATGGGAGTAAGTATAACCGACCGCGGCATGGGTTTTCGGAACGGTGATCAAAAGGGCAATCAGCAGAAACAAGATCAGAAATTTATAAAACTTTTTCATGCTTGCCTCCTATTTCATTCCCGAATGAGCCATGGTATCGATCATATTGCTTTGCGATATGATGAACATGACGATCGGAACGATGATCATGATCAGGGCAACGGCGGCCAAAGTCCCTTGACGGGCCGGGCCGGCGCTGGCGATCTGGCTTAAGGCATAGCTGAGCATCTTATAATCTTCGCGGTAAATGTAAGTTGAACCTTCCGCCGCCCACAACGATCGGAAATTGAGGATGATCAAAGTGATGGAGGCCGGTTTGACCAGCGGCATGACGATCTTCCAATAGATCTTGAATTCGCCGGCGCCGTCGATCTTCGCGGATTCGATCAGGCTCATCGGCACGGTGGTCATGAATTGCTTCATCAGGTATAGTCCGAGCGATGAAGCGACGACCGGCAGAATGATCGACCAATAAGTATCGATCAATCCGAACCAGTTCAAAATCATGTAGTTTGGGATCCCGGTGACGGATGACGGGAACATCAAGGAATAAGTAACCAAACCCATGATGATCCCCCGGCCCGGGACTTTGTACTTCGCCAGAGGGTAGGCGCACATCGACGAAATGATCAAGTGTCCGACCGTGCCTACAACCGTGACTAAGATGGTATTGAAGAAATAACGGGAGAACGGAACCAGCGAAGTCCCCAAAACCACGCCCAGATCCCGGAAGTTATCCAGGGTCGGATGCTGAACGATGAAGTTCGGCGGATAGAGGAAGATTTCATCGAGCGGTTTGAAGGCGTTGCTGAAAATGAGGACCAAAGGCAGAATGCTTAAAAATCCGCTTAAGGCCAGGAAAATGAACAGCAGCGCATCCCCGGTTTTGGATCGGTTGAGCCGTTTTTTCTTTTTCGATTTATAAGTGATCTTGAAGGAAGTGATCTCCGCGAACGGACGGGAATCGATCATTTTCGATTTTCTTTCGTTCCGTTTTTGTTTTCGGGTGAGATTTTTTTCTTCTTCTGATGTTAGTTTAACTTGATCTGGCATCATGATCCCACCTTTCTGATCGCTTTGCGAATTACTTGGTTAAGCACAATGGCCACCAGGAACAGGATCGTGGCGATCGCGGAAGCATAACCCATTTCATAACGGATCGATCCGTAATCTTGCAAATGGTTGACGATCGTATGGCCGGAATAAGCTACGGACGGGAATCCCGCCAAAGACGTCGTGATGGCTCCGACGCCCAAAGCGCCGGAAATCTGAATGACGGCCGCGAAAATGAGGATCGATCGCATGTTTGGCAGCGTGATGTACCAAAGTTCCTGCCAGCGGTTTTTGATTCCGTCGACGGCGGCGGCTTCGTATTGGTTTTTGTCGATGCCTTTCAGTCCGGCGATCAGCGACAGGAAGTTGACTCCCAAGCTCATCCATAACTGGACAACGATGACGATCGGCAAAATATAGTTGGCATTCTGAAGCCAGGTTATCGGTTCGGAGATGAGACCCCAGCTGAGCAGATACGCATTCGCATAGCCGTAAATGTCGCTCGCGAAGATCAATGCCCAAATGGTGACGGCTCCGCCGGCGATGGACGGCGCATAGAACACCAGAGTAATGATGGCGCGCAGTTTCCCCGGCAACTCGTTGATCAGCCAGGCAAACACGAAGGCCAGGATGTACCCGAGCGGTCCGGTGATGACGGCGATGATCAGGGTGTTTTTAACGGCGGTGATGAAGATCGGGTCATTGAGAAACAGGTTGATGTAATTGTCCCATCCGACCCATTTCGGCGTTTCCAACATATTGAAGTAAGTAAACCCGAGCATGAAACTCATGACGACCGGAGCGACCGTAAAGGCCAAGAACAATAAAAGGTATGGGGTCATCATGGCATATAGAGAGCGGTTCAGATACATTTTCCGGCGGAACGGTTTTTTGCGGCTCCACTTATCGATCTGAATGCGTTTCTTTTCTCTCCAAAGACGGAATTTCTTTAAGAGACTTAGTTTTTCGGCTGGGGAAGCAATGGTTTCTTGATTGTTCATTCTTGAGTCCTCCTTATTCCAAACCGAATTCTTCGCGTTTTTTAGTAATTTCGGCGTTGATCAAAGCCACATATTCAGACAAGGTCTCCCGCGGGTTGGTGTCGCTGTTGACAACTTCCCGGAAGGCATTTTCCAGATTTCGGCCGGTATAGTATCCGCCCGGAACTTCCGGAACGCCGACGCTGTTTTCCCATTGCGAGATCAAGATATCCTGTTCCTCGCGGGTCCAAGGCAGATTTTGGAAAGCCAGAACGTTGGCGGTATTGTGACGGGCCGCGGCCCCAAGGATCGATTCCAATTCCCGGGCATAATTGGTTTGGGTGTCTTTCGAAACCCACCAACGCATGAAGTCCCAAGCCGACTCAGGATCATCGCTGTTTTTCATCATGACGATGGAAGAGCCGGAAGCGGCCCCGCTGTTGTTCAAAACATTGTTTTCGTCATAAGTTCCGGGAAGCGGAGCATAACTCCATTTTCCCGCGATCTCCGGTGCGAAAACCGTCAGGGTATTGAACAATTCATAAGATGCGATCCCGATCGGAGTTTCTCCGGTCCGGAACCGGTTCAGGAAACTGGCCGCCAGCGGGAAACTGTAATCGGTGTAATATTTGCACCATTCCTCAAAAGCCTGCATGGCTTCTTCGGTATCGAAATTGGATTGGCTGTTGTTGTTTCGGTAGAAAGTCCCGCCTTTTTGATAGAGCATCGAGGCGAAAACCTGATTGACGACGCTCGAAGCTCCGGAAGCGGTAACCGGCAGATAGAACTGCAGGTTGGAAATGGAAAGTTCGGTGACCAGACTGGTGACTTCTCGCCAGGTTTCCGGGACTGTCCAGCCACGGGCTTCAAAAATGTCATTTCTAACAAACATTACCAAAAACGATTGGGTGTTCGGAAGCGCGTAATAACCGTCGTCAAATTCATAAGGGACCATGGCGCTGTCCATGAACTGATATTGGTCGTTCGGATAAGCGGCCGTGCAGTTTCCGGCTTCGGCGTTGGCCGCCGTGCAAATGCCGGTAACTTCATAGAATTCTTCGAATCCGGAAATGTCCATGATGGCATTGCGCATCGCATAGTTGACCGGAAGACCGTTGGCCACATTGATGGCGATATCCGGTCCGGTTCCCGCCAAAGTGGAAGGCAAAAGGACGCCGGCGGTAACAACTTTCAATTGGACGTTGATCCCATATTGTTCGGTAAAAGTATTGCTGATCAGCGTGCTGATCGAATTGGCTTGTTCGCGACCGGTCGTTTCGCTGGTCAGAAACCAGACTTCGATTTCTTTTCCGGTATCGACGGTAGCAATGGTTCCGATCTCTTCATAATCGAAGAAGAATGATTTAAAGAAACTGCGGATTCCAAACCAGGTCCCCGAAAAGAAATTGGAGCTGGCGTGCGGAAGATCATCCATCGAGTCGTGGACCCACAGGCATTCGACCGTCAGGGCTTGTTCTTTCACATCGCTGATCCAGGTTCCCAAAGAGGAAAGGTTTTTGGAGAACGTGGTCAGTTTTTCCTGAATGGTTCGCGGTTTCTCCACGAGTTCCCGAAGCTGATAGCGCATGGTGTCCAAAACGGCGGTCTTGTCGCTCTTCTCGCCGGAAATGGCGGTGATGCTCTTTCCCACTTCTTCCAATATGTCCGCGCAGTTTTCAAAGGTTTCCAGCGTTCCTTCAACCCGGGCATTTTCCCCGTAAAGGTAATAATTGATCAGAGGATCGGGGCTTAAACTGGTTACGGCGATGATCCGCAGATACAGATCATTCAGTTGGTTAATGACGCCCTGAACTTCGCTGATCGGAACTCCGTATTCCCCAAGCGTGGATTCCAAAGAAATGGTATTGACCTTTCCGCCTTCAAGGTAGAAAGCATAAGGTTCAGTCTCGCTTCCCAAAGTAACGATCTGAAAGTCGCTGCTGTAAGAGAAACGGGCGCAATTGGCCTCCAGGAAAGGAATGGCCCCGTTGACGTAGATTCTTCGGGTGGAGAACAAACCACGGGAAACATTTTGTTTCGAGCGGAAACTGAAGTAATAAAGTCCGGATTCCTGATCGGTCATGTCGACCTCCCAGGTTATGATATCCCCCGGCGAAGTCCATTTGCTTCCGCCGATGGCATTAAGTCTAATTTTTACGATGTCGATCGGAGTGTTCAGCGGATCGGTCCGATCGCCGATGGCATAAAGGGTCGGCGAGGTTCTTTCGCTGGCATCTTCACCTTCAATGTGAAGGTCATTGCTTAATGAGGCAACTTCGCTAAAGCCCAAGGCCGCGAGGTCAGCCCGGTATTCTTCGTAACTGGATTGTTCGGAATAAGCCGTGACGCCGATGGAAACGATGGCCATGGATTCGCGGATCGATTCCAAAGTAATAGTATTGTCACCGGCGTTTAGGTAAAACAGATAAGGTTCCAAAATGTATCCGGTTTCGTCGCGAAGGTAAGCGGTCCGTTGAACATCGAGGATCTCGGTTTGGCTCGGTTTCATGTCATTATCGGTGGTATCGCGAATGATGTCGCCCGCGTCCGTCCAGAAGCGGGAGAACTTGACGTTTCCCAAATTCGGATACTGAAGTTCATAGGTGGCATCCGGATCAACCGGATCAATGATTTGATTGATATAAATCGCCCGTTCAATGTTGGCTCCGCCGTCAGAGACCGGGAAGTAATTGATGTAAATGCGATAAAGCCCGGCCGTCGGCACGCCCGGGATCGTCCAGGTTGCCAGTCCTTCGTCGGTGGTTTTATAAGCACTGACGGTTTGCCCGTCACGATCGGTGATGTTCACGGTTTCGAAGCCGTCGGCGTGATTGCTTATTGCATCCGGTCCGTCAACGATGATGTCGTCGGCTAACTCTGGAAGCGGCAACTCCGAAAAATCAAGCGGGTAACTGTCCAAGGCGTCAGCCGGGATCCCTTGCTTGAGTTTTAAGAAATCTTCATAATCTCCGCCCGGGATCAATACTTCCGGGGCCTGGGATTGCGATAAATAATGGTTGGGATTAAAGCTTTGAACAATGACGGTCGTTAAAAAAGTAACCAGGATCACTGCCAAAAGCAGCCAAGTTATTCTCTTTAGGGACTTTTCGGGGATTTGTATTTTACGCGCCATGAATTTCACCTCTCTGATAATATTTGATGGCCATTGCCGCGAATTTGAAGAATTTCTCCAAATAAGCCAAACTCGAATTCAAACCTCCCGATTTGTTTCGGGCCAGCCAAAGCCGTTTTTGTTCTTCGATTAAGGTCGGTTGTGACATGATGATGTTAGTAAGTTTCTTGATTCTCTCTGATTCTTTGAGTTTTGGGCTGAAACATTGATTCAGTTCCAACACGGTTTTTACGAGCCGAACCGATTGGATGAACTCGGCTTTGACGATCTCGCCGTCATTGATTCTTAAACAGGCATTATGGATCTCCCGGACTTTCTGATCGAGGAATTCACCCAAAAAGGTGTTCTTCTCGTCGGTCAGGATGATCGGCGCGATCCGGCTTTGGAAGAAAACAATCGGGTTTTCTTCCGTGACGGCCTGAACGGCCATCATGAAACCGTAAAATATCTGGGTGGCGTTGCTTCGGTATTCGTTCAGATAATGATAATGATTGCCCAGATCCATGACCGCATCGGCCATGATCCCGGCTTCATCGCGGAACACTTCGGAGTTTAAATAATCTTTAAGGATGAAAGCCGTTCCTTCTTTGACCCGCCAGCTCATCAAGGCTCCAAAAACAAGCGGTGCCCAACTGGCCGGCCAAAACTGCAGGTGGCCAAAGTCTCCCCAATCGGTCAGGATCATTCCTTCGCCTTCAAAGCGTTTGGCATTGACGCAGGCATTGGTGATGTTTTCTTCCCAATCGTCTTTGCGTCCCAGGAAACTGCACCAGCTGGTGGTCCCCGGCGCCGCAATGAATTTTATCTTCAATTCATGAAGTTTTTTCAAATGATCGGAGAACGGATAATTGGCATCATAACCCCAATCGAGAAACAGCATGTCTTTCGGAAGCCGATCCAGCAATTCCGGATGGGAGATCAGCACATCGCCCCAGATCATCGGCGTCTTATGGTACTTCTTTACTTCTTCGCAAGCTTTCAAAACAAAATCAACATAGACGTTTCCCAAACCGATTTTATCGCAGATCTCTTTCGAGTGACCTTTTCCAAGTTCGAAAGGTTCATCAAAGTTCATGTTGAAAAAAGGGGAAGATGAGATTGGAAGCATGTCCGCGTACAACTTTTTCACCAGTTCCAGCGAACCCGGATTCAGAGGGTCCAAAGTGCTCGGCTGGCGATGGCGGCCCCATAAAAAAATCCCGTCAGGCTTTTCAGCCAAGTCCTTGAATTCGTCTTTTTCCAACCATTTGGCCATATGCCCAAATCCGTTTTGATTGGGAACCAGGTCGACATAACGTTCATTGGCGAATTTTTCGATCTCTTGGTATTCCGCCACGGAGATGAATCCGTCGGCTTCCAGATATCGGGAAAACGAAGGATAACCGAAACTGAATCCCTCGACGTACAACTCCAGATGGTTCATCTTCAAGTTGCTCATCAACACAATGATGTTTTTAATGGTTTCACAAGTGGGGACTTTGTCTCGGCTGATGTCGAGCATGAATCCCCGAATTCTTAGGTCCGGCTTATCGCTTATGAAACAGCAGCGGATCTTCTCCGTTGACTGTTTCATAATCTGTCTGAGGGATAAAGTGGCATAGAAGGCTCCGGCTTCGGAGCCGTAATTGATGGTGATGAAATGAGTATCGATCTTGATGACGTAGGCCTCGTTGCCAAGCGAGGAGTCCGAAAGATACCGGATGTCGGCTTCGTTTTCAAAACCGGCGGAGAATTTAACCGCTTCTTTCAGTGCCCTAAAAACGTTTACCATTTTTGATTGGAAAAATACGGTAAACTCTTTTTTTAAAAGGTAATCGTTTTCAAGCATAACCATCTGCTTGACGTTGGGAAAAATTTTAAGCATGGGGTTCTCCTAGCCATAATTGGTCGATTTTATTGGATTTTACTTTTTACTCATTATACAATAAATACCCCTTTTTTTCAAGGTGAAAAAATAAATAATCGGGTTAAATGAGAAAAAGGTTCCGAAGCTAATGCTCGGAACCAGGTTATTAGATCTCTTCGGCGTCTTTTGACCAAAGTTTTTTTAATTTCTTGCGGGCGTCGCCAAGAGCCGGGATCTCGTCGCCAACCAGGTTCTTGTAAGTGAACATGATGACGCCTTTGATGTTCGGATGGCAGCGATTATACTTAAGTTGATTAATGATTTCTTCCGGGTTGCTCCAGTTTCCTTCTTTGGAATAACGGTACAATCCCATGCCCATGTAAAGTTTGGTTTTGGTTTCTTTGGAAATTTCCGCCCACCATTTGGCCAGATCGGCGTACTTGACAACTTCGTAAAGGTTGCCTTCGGCGTTCTTTTTCCAGTAGTCCAAATCAAAATAATCCTGAGGAACGACGTAATCGATCCAGCCTTTTTTCATCCACTCCCAAACATCGGCGAATAACCCGGTGTAACAATTGAAGCAGGAGAAATGGTTGTTTGAGCCATGCTCCCAAGCCGATTCATTCGGTTCTTTGAACCATTTGGTGTTGGTCCGGTAAATTCCAAACGGGCTGATTCCGAATTCGACTTTTTTCGGAAGTTCGGAAAGTTTCTCTTTGACCCGCTTGATGAGCAGGCTGACATTGTTCCGCCGGAAGTCCCCGAGCGTCTTAAATCCGGAAGCTTGGAATTTGGCTTCTTCGTTTTCGTCTTTGATGGCCTCATACGGATAAAAATAATCATCCATGTGAATGGCTTTCACATTGTAATTGCGTCCGATCTCCGCCGCGGTATCGGCCACGAATTCGCGAACCGCCGCGCTGGCCGGGTCAAGGATCAGTTTCTGGTCGGCGGTGACGATGACCAGTTCCGGATGCAGTCTCGCAAAGTTGCTCGGCGCCAGACTGTTCAGAAACTCTTCTTTGGTCTGATGGGCATCAGTAAGTTTAACAACCGAGATCCGATACGGGTTGAGCCAGGCATGAACGGTGAGTCCGGCCGCGTTGGCCTCTTTCACGAACCAGCCGAAAACATCAAAGCCGGGAAATTTGCCCTGTTCTCCGGTAATGAACGCCGTCCAAGGATTCAGTTTTGATTCATACCAAGCGTCATTGGTCGGGCGAACCTGAAATACCACGGTGTTGAAATGATATTCTTTGATCTTTTGGATCGCTCCTCGCAAGTAATCCTGGTAGCTTTGCACGGATTCCATTTTCGGAATGTCAATGTTATTGACCGTCGAAAACCAAATTCCGCGCAGTTCTTTTTTCTTCTGCACATATCGGTCCGGAAGCATTACTTCTTCAGAACTCTGATAGTAAGTGACATTGCCTTCTTTAGCAAATCTTTTAATGGGTTTCATATAATTCCTCCATAATCGTGATCGTTTTGGCTTGGGCATCCATCTTCACGCGAATGCCGATCGGTAAATTAATGAACGGAAAATCATGTCCCGAAGCAAAATCGGTGATGACCGGAACCGATAAATTCCCGAAATATTGTTTAATTAGGTCCGAAATTTCCCAGGATCCTTTTTCCTTGGCCACGCAGTCGGTGAAATACCCGAGCACGAAACCTTTGGCTTGTTTTAGTTTTCCTGCTAAACGCAGATTGGAAAAATAACGGTCGATCCGGTACGGCGCTTCGTCCACATCTTCAATGAAGACGATCTTGTCTTTAAAATCTAAATCGTATGGGGTTCCCGCGAGCGTCGCAATCAGACTGAGATTTCCTCCGATCAGCTCTCCTTCGACGGATCCGCCCAAAAGCGTCTTGGCGTCGTCATTCGGATTCTTAAGCACCCGCCCGTTTTGATTTTGGAAAAGCATGGCTTCAAAATCAGCCCGGGAGGCGGCATCTATTTTCGGACTTCCGAGCCAAATGCCCACGCCGCCGTGCATGGTTGGCAAGCCCGTTTTTTGATGAATGGCATTTAAAAGCACGGTTACGTCGCTGAATCCGATCAGCAGTTTCGGATGTTTCGCAATTTTGGAAAAGTCGAGCAGATCAACCATCCGCGAACAGCCGTATCCGCCTTTCATGCATAATACCGCTTTGACTTCCGGATCGAGATACATGGCTTCCAAATCAGCTGCTCGCTGTTTGTCAGTCCCGGCCAGATATCCATAAGTAGCAAAAACATTTTTCCCGTACTTGATTTTTAAACCCAATCCGCTTAGGTGTTTTTCCATGACCGGGATCCGGGGATTATCCTTGGCAATCGATGAAGCCGGGCAAATGATCCCAATCGTATCTCCAGCCTGAAGTCTTTCGAATTTCATGCTTAGAAACCGTCCATCATTTTGGTAAACTTTTGGTATCCCTCAAGGTTGAAACACTGTGCATGGGCATTCTTGGAAAGAGCGCCGCGAACGAAAGTCAAATGCGTGTAATAATCGAAATATCTAAACGACGGGCTGTTCATGATGAACCAGTGTTTGGAAATGGCTTCTTTCCAAAGTTCGAAACCATCGCTGCAGTTCACAAAGACATAGGGATCAAAACCCTCGCGGTCTTCCCAGTTTTCCGCGAAGTACACCGGCGCCCAATGCGGGGTCCCGGGGATCTTGTCACCCATTTCCAAAGCCGCCCAAAAAGCCGCATCAATGACGATCCTGTTGGTCGCGCAGTGGTCTTTGTGCATGGAATTCTTCCAATGAGTGAAGATGACGTTCGGACGATACTTCCGGATGAGGGTCGCAACTTTGACCCGGGCTTCTTCGTTGTCCGGAAGTTCTCCGTCTTGGTAGTCCAGCACGATCGCTTCGCCATGCAGCATCGCCGCGAAGGCTTCGGCTTCTCTCACTTTTTGAATCCGGTAATCAGCGACGGACATTCCTTTGGGGTTGCCGCGTTCGCCGGCGGTCAGAGCCAAAGTGACGATCTTATCGCCTTTTAAAGACTGAGCGGCCAAAACGCAACCCGCGGTCAGTTCCATGTCCCCAACATGACCGCCGATGGCCAAAAAGGTTTTATTCATTTCAGTTCCTTTCTTAGGGCCACGAAGGACTGAACGATCTTCATGCCCGCGTAAAGATAAATTTCTCTGGCCTTGTTATCCGAACCGGTGAACAAAGTCATGAAAGTGGCATTGTTTTCTTTGGATTTTTGGCAGAGCATACAAAAGAGGGATTTGCCTAAACCATGGCCCTGGGCTTTCGGATGAACGCCGATGCCCCCAAGATAACCGCGGCCGCTCGGTTGGGTGAAAACCGGACCGGTCCAGCCCAGGATCTCGCCGTCTTTTTGCGCGATCAGGATCGGATCAGGATGATCTTTGGCCAAATTGTTTTTCACAACGTTGCGCCAGCCTTCGTTTTGCAAGCCGTCAAACAGCTCGTCAAACCCGTGATGCAATGAGGAATCATAAAAAGTGATGGTAAAACCGTTTTTCTCGTTCTCTTCCATCTTCTTCTTCACGTCATCGTGAAGCTGAAAGCGGCTCAGATCCAAATGATAGGCATCCTGCTGGCCGTTCACATTGTAACCGTTGGCCATCAAAAGAAAATAATACGGGGTATTGAACGGAACCGCCGGCGCTCCCGGATGTTCATGGTTCTTCGTCCCCGGAACCAGCCACTCCAGATTGATGGGATTGAAGAAGAGATTCCGAACGTAAGTTTTGCCTTTGTCTTTTAAGAATCTTTCCAATTCTCTCAAAATGAGCGAACCGATCCCCCGCCGCCAATGATCTTTGTCTACGGCGATGCAGGTAATGTAACCCGGCGTTTGGCTCGGTTCTTTGCCTTGGTGATTGTAAGTGGCATTTCCGAAACCAATGATCTTCCCTTTTTCGGTCACGACCAATGATCCGTCCGGATCATAGAAAGGATTGTCCAAAAACTTGCTTTGGAAAGAGGCTTTCGTAAACGGCGAATAGATGGAATTAGGAGCAACGCTTTCGTTCCAAAGCGCCACGACCGCTTCGATCATCGACGGTTCGAATTTTTTAATTTCCATTTTTATTTCCTCCCTGTAAAATGACTGATGACATAGTTTCCGACTTTGGCTCTGAACGGGATCAGCTTGAGATTGTTTCTGGTTGGATGGACCCGGTTGGAAAGCATGCAAAAAGCGACTTTGTTGCAGCGGTCGATCCAAATGTTGGTTCCCGTAAACCCGGTATGTTGAATGGTGTTGGGGCTGGTCAGATCCCCCGAAGAGGACATGCAGCCTTTGACTATCCACCCCAAACCCCGCGAATCGGTATCCAAGGATATTCCGCTGGTCATTTCCACTTGTTTTGTAAACAATAGGTCAACGGTCGGTTTCGATAGGAAGGCTTTTCCCTTATATTGTCCGTCGCAAAGGATCATGCTCATGAAATGAGAAAGATCGGTAACGGTCGAGAAAAGTCCGGCGTGACCGGCGACCCCTCCCAAAATATAGGACTTCTCGTCGTGAACATGGCCGCGGACATAACCGTTATAAATGTCATCCTGGCGCAGTTCGGTCGGAGCGCATCTTTCGATGTCAGCGGGATTGTAGCCGGTATCGGCCATTTCCAGCGGTTCAAAAACATTCTTTTTTGCGAATTCATCCAGGGTCTGCCCGGATATCGCTTCAATGACGAAGCCAAGCAGTATGAAGCCGATGTCTGAATAAACGATCTTCGAGTTTTTCGGATAAATCGGATCGCAGGCAAAGATCCGCTCCAGGCATTCTTCCCGACTGGCCAGTTTGGAAGCTTTGGATAGATCCGCCTGCAGTCCGGAAGTGTGAGTCATCAGATCCCAGATGGTGATGTCTTGGTGCCTAAAATTCGGAAGATACGTTTGTACCGCATCATAGAGCCGCAGTTTTCCGCGTTCCAAAAGCAACATGAGGCAAGTGGTCGTACTAACGACCTTGCTGCACGAAGCCATATCATACAAAGTTTTCAAATCATTGGGCTCAACGGCCGGGAACAGACTCTTTTTCCCGAGGCTGTTCAGATAGGTTTTTTCCGCGATCAGGCAGTAATTGACGCCGGGAAAAACCCCTTCGTCAATTGCTCCTCGCAATAGTTCTTCCAATCCTTTGATCATCGATTCATTTCCTGCCTTTCAATCAAAACTTATGAATGTGGCGGCGGTAACGTTTATAGAAGTTATCGTAGCAAATTTTTTGGATGTTCTTCTCCGAGAAACCATGGCGGGACAATCCCGTTATCAATCCGGGCGTTTTGGTGGCATCCGCCAGATCTCGGATGTTGGAATTCGGAAAGTCGCTTAAGTAATCCATGAAGTCAAAACCGAACATGACGTTGTCCATTCCCATGACCTTGATGGCTTTTTCAACATGCCCCAAGAAATGTTCAATGTCTTGCAATTCCGGCTTTTTGGAAACAAAGTTGCTGGCAAGCGTCAGTCCGATCATTCCCCCGGCGTCTTTCAAAGCTTTTAATTGCTCATCGGTCAGGTTCCGCCGGTGATCGCAAAGACTCTTTAAGTTTCCGTGCGAGAATATGATGTTCTTGTGCGTGAAATTCAAAACGTCGTAGAAACTTTTTTCATTGAGATGGGCGACATCGATGATCATGTCCAGCCGTTCCATTTCTCTAAGCAGTTTCCTTCCTTCTTCGGTCAAACCCCGAGCCGGGTCTCCCGCGACCCCGGTGGCGTACTTATTTTCTTCGTTCCATGTCAGCATCGCATGTCTGATCCCCAAATCGTAAACTTTATTGATGTCTTCCCAATTCGGAAGGTTTCGTAATCCTTCTAGACCAAGCATGACTTCAAATTTCGGAAGCTGCTTCATGTTTATTTCCCCAATGGCAATCTTCAGGGATTCCATAAGATCGAAATCATCCGGGGAATACATGGTCCAAAGGGCTCCGGATACATCTGATTTCAAAAGCTGGGGAACATGGAAATCCGTGAAACGGTTGTTTACTCCCGAAATCTTTTTCGTGTATAAGTCATAAAGCATGTCGCTATGGGTATCAAATATTTTCATTATTCCTCCTAAAAATGGCAAGTTTCAATCAAATGGTCGTATGATTCGCGATCAATGGCCGTGAGGGCTTCTTTTCCGCTTACAAAGATCACGGCTCCGCGCACCAACCCGTTATAATTCATGGACATGGAATAGCAATAAGCCCCGGTGGAATAAACCACGACCGTATCTCCGTCCTGGGCTTCCGGGATCGGAATGTCTTTGGCGATGATGTCGCCCGATTCGCAGCATTTCCCCACCACATCATAGATTTTGGAGTCTTGTCCGATGGGCAAATTGGCCCGATTGGCGATCTCCACGGTATACTTGGCTTGATAAAGCGCCGGACGGATGTTGTCGGCCATGCCGCCGTCAATGAACAGATAATTCTTTCCGCCCATGGTTTGTTTGGTTCCGCCGCAGCGGTACAAAGTAAATCCGGAATCGCCGACCAAACTGCGTCCCGGTTCGATCAATAACTTGTCCAGTTTGATCGCATATTTTTTGCTTTGGCTTTCGATTGTTTTCACGATCTTCCCGAGCATGATTTCCAAATTGATCTCTTGATCTTCATCCAGGTACTTGATCCCAAATCCGCCTCCCAAGTTCAGAACGCGGATGTTTGCTTGATGGGCATCTTGGTACTTTTGAATGAAAGCCATCATGGTTTTAGCTTCTTTCACAAACGAATTCGGGTTGTTGATCTGCGAGCCGATGTGCGCATGGAATCCGTCCAAAACCAGATAAGGAGAATCGGAATAGGTCCTGGCAATTTTGGCGATCATGGCTTCATCATAGATCGATTCGCCGAATTTCGAAGACAGAAGCGCCGTTTCGATGTAAGCATGGGTATGAGCGCTGATTCCCGGATTGACCCGAAACAGAGTATGAACAACTGTTTTTTTAATTTCAGACAATTGCTTCAGTTTTAAAAGCTCGGGGTAGTTGTCCACGACGATGTATTCAACTCCCAGAGAAATCCCCAGTTCCAACTCTTCATCGGATTTGTTATTGCCGTGCAAAACGATGCGGTGCGGATCAAACCCGCTTTTTTGGATCAGATGAAGATCGCCGGCGCTGACCGCGTCGATCCCAAAATGATGATCGTTTAAGATATGGCATAACCGGGGCGCCAAAAAAGCCTTGGAAGCATAGATCACTTTGCAAGCAAATTTTCTACTTTGGAAAAAAGTTTCAAAGATCCGGATCTTGTCCAAGATCCCCGCTTCGTCATAAACGTAAAGCGGAGTTTGAAAGGTTTTCGCGAGTTCGGAAAGTTTTCTTTCCCCAACATATAATTCGCCGTTTATATTTTGCATTGATTTTGTTCTCATATTTTGGTCAGGAGCTCATCCAATAAGGACAACAGCTCTTCCTTTCTGGAAACCAGATTCAGTTTTTGTCGGAAATCCTTGCTATGTTCGATTCCTTTCACATACCAAGCCGCCAGACTGCGCATTTCCAATAAAGCAATTTTCTCCGGTTTGATGGCCATCAGCATTAAAAGATGTTTTTGGCACATCTTGATCTTCTCTTCGGGAGTCGGTGCCGGCTGGCTCGGCCGGCCTTCGAAATGGTCTTTCAAATCGCGGATGAGCCAGGGATTTCCGAAGCTTCCGCGGCCGACCATGATCATGTCCACGCCGGTTTGATCGATCATGCGCTGGGCATCAGCCACCGAGCGGATGTCGCCGTTACCGATGATTGGGATCTTGACCGCGGCTTTGACAGCTTTGATGTAATCCAGATTGACTTTTCCCGAGTACATGTCCGATTGGGTCCGGCCATGAATGGTGATAAAAGAAGCCCCGGCTCTTTCAACCGCTTTCGCAACTTCTACGCAATTGATCGTTTTTTGATTTATTCCGGCTCGGATCTTGACGCTGACCGGTTTTTGGACGTTTTTCACGATCGCTTTTACCATGGCTTCGATCTTGTTCACATCGGTCAGCAGTTGGCATCCGCCTTCGGCTTTCAGGACTTTGCGAACGGGACAGCCCATGTTCAGATCAATGATGTCCGCGCTGGTTTTTTGGTCGATCATCATGGCGGCCTTCACCATCGAATCGATGTCGCCTCCGAAAATCTGGATGGCGAGCGGGTGTTCTTCCGGTTCGACTTCGGTCAGTTCCCAAGTTTTCTCATTATCATAAAGCAATCCTTTGGCGCTGATCATCTCCGAAAAGACCAAATCGGCCCCGAATTCTTTCATGAGCATTCGATAAGCGGGGTTGGTGTATCCGGCCAAAGGGGCCAAAGCAATTTTTCCGTTTATTTCCAAATTCTTTACTTTCACAACGAACCTTCCGATCCATTTTATTGTTAGTATTATTATAGCATAAAACAAAATCTTAATGAATAGAAATTGAAAAAAAGACCAAAAATACAGTAAAAGAGAATGAAAAAAAATTTAATTGCTTATTAATAAAAAAAGGGGTAAAATTGGCCTAAATAATGCGGAATTTTTTGTAAAACGAGCATTATTCTTTTACTAATAATTAGGAGGTATATGTGAGGAAAATTTTCCTGTTTCTGACTCTGTTATTAGCGAGTGCATTCCTTGTAGGGTGCTTTGAACCAAAAAACATTGTATCATCCATCGAAGTTGTCAGCGAAACGTCGGAATTCGACCAAAGCTTTCAGCTTACTGACCTCAACGTAAAAGTTAACATGACCGACGGATCCAGCAGTCTGGTTCCGTTAAACGAGAGCATGCTGAGCGCCGATGACTTGGCCAAGTTCTCGCAAGAAGGGACACATACAATCAGCGTCTCGTATTTGAATGCGGCGACGACCTTCACCATCACCATTACCGGTGAAGCGGGAGCAGACGGAAAAGAGGTTCTGCTTCAGGTCGCGGATGGCTACATTCAATGGAAATACGATGGCGATGCCACCTGGACTAATCTAATTGCTTTAACGGCTTTGTTTGGTCCGGCCGGAAACAACGGAAAAGACCCGGTTTTCCAGGTTTCGGACGGATTCATCCAATGGCAATATGATGGGGATGCGACTTGGACCAATTTGATCGCCACTTCCAGCCTGATCGGTTTGACCGGACCGGCCGGAGCCAATGGTACCAGCGGCCGCGAAGTTACTTTCCAAGTTACCGCCGAATACATTCAATGGAAATACGTCGGTGATGAGACTTGGACAAACTTGCTCGCTTTAAGCGCTTTGCAAGGCCCAGCCGGAACTACTCCGACCATCGGCATCAGCGAAGACGGTTTTTGGGTCATTAACGGCGTAAAAACCACTTATAAAGCCAGCGGCGAAGCCGTTGCTCCGACTCTTCTTAACGTGACCTTTGATGTGGCTGGCGGCGTGATGCCTGAAGACGCACCAGCGGTATTGGCCAACGTTGAAAAAGGATCCACCATTGCTCTTCCGATCCCAACCAAGCAAGGCTACACTTTCGAAGGCTGGTGGACGGGAGTTACCGTCAATGACGGACAATTCACCAACGCTACCCCAGTCAGCCATGACATCACCCTGTATGCCCGCTGGGAACTGGACATCGCGGCCATTCAAACCTTCCTGAATATCCCGAAGACCAATAATTTTGCGGCCTTAATGGAAATGACCGTGCAATTCACAATGGGAGAAATGACCGGAGGATTTGAGAATTCCACCGATTTCCGGATTTATGAAGAAAACGGGATCCTGTATGTTTATCATACCGACATCGAAAAAGCTTTCCAAAACGGGATCGAGGTTCCGGATCAGGGCAGCTATAATGAAGAATATGACATTTACTTAAACAACGAAATATTCATCATGAGAAAAGAAGCTCTTGATGGAGCGTGGGAACTGGACAAGGGCTTTGGTTCCTTCGAAAGAGAAATGTCATTGGAATTTTTGGACGCCACTAAATTCGTAAAACGCGACGGCGTCAACATTTATGATTATGCTCTCGATCCAGCCACCATCGCCATGCTGACTCAGGACATGGAACTTGGGGGGGCGGTAACCGTTGGGGAAACCCAAGCGTTCTTGGATCTTGACAATCAAAAGATTACCTTGATCCTCAACATTTCCGGAGTGACTCCGACCGGACTATCGGCTACCGGCACTGTTACCATGGAAATTTCGATTACCGGCGCGGGCTTGACCACCATCGAGATCCCGCTATCGGTTACCAAACCGGCCGCTCTAGCCATGATCGACCAAGCCATTGAACAGCGATCCGAATATGCCTATGCTACACCGGAATCGGCAGCGCAATTTGATTTGCTCGTGACCGTCATCAAAGCTGACCTGGCAGCCACTACCACCATCTTCGAATTGATCGACGTTCTTGAGACCTCATTGAACGGCATCTATGGTTTTGTTTTCCAAACCGATCCGCTGTTACAACAGAAATTTGAAGTCTTGGAAAACATGCTGGCTTTCTTCCAAAGCAAAGTTCAATTTGCGACCGAAGCCAGCATCATCGCCATGACCGACATTTTCAACGTCAAGAAGGTTTATGTTGAAACGGCTGTTTCCAGCGCCGAAATCGGCTTGATCGTTTCCGCTTTTGAAGATGCCATCAACGCCGCTTATGTGGTTGACGAAGCCAAAGTCGCCCTGACCACCGCTCAGGATGATGCCATCAATTATCTGCGTTATTATTACATTACCTTGGAACCATACCTTGTAAGTTTGGATGACAAGTCGGCTTTCTGGGAAGTTTTCAATGTTTATAAAGAAATGATCTTAAGTTCTACAACCCCGGAACAAGTTGCTTTGCATTCTCAAGAAGCCATCGCCGCTTACTTGGCTCTTAACCTTACTTTCAGCGAAGGCGTTGCCAACTTGCAAGCGGAGATCTTGGCGGATCTCGGAAGTTTGTTTGATCAGGGAGTCCAATCCTTCGGAGCGTCTTTGAGTGTTGATGTTTATTACGCGGCCGGAATCGAATTGATCAAAGCCGCTACTTCTCCGATTGCCATGATTCAGGCTTACGGAACCGTTTATCAGGGCATGATGGCCGAAATGCTTTCCGCTTCGAAAGTCAATGCCATGATCGAACTGAACATCTATAATGATCACTATTCACTAATCGTCGTCAGCGAAGACTTGGCAACCTTGCAAGGTTACTTTGATCTGTATGCCACCAAGATCAATGGCAGCCAGAACTTCTGGGAAGCCATGCCATTCGCTTACGAAGTCGATAGTCTGTGCAATACGCTCGTTTTTGATCCTTTGATGGTCGCGATTTATGACCATGTTGAATGCTTAAAGTTTGAATTCAACCTGTTCTCCGAAACCGCAACCCCGGAAAGCATCATTGCGATGCAAGCCGTATTGACCCAGTACATTCCGATCCTTGAGGCCAGCGCTACCGAAACCGCGGTTTATGACAATTATCAATTAGGTTTCGAAGCCATGGAAGCTGCCTATGTAATTGAGCCGGCCAAAGCCGAACTGATGGAAGCCAAGGACGCCGCTGATTTTAACATCATGCATTATTTGTACTTCTTCGGTCCGTTCCTGACCGAATCGGTCAACGGACAATTGTGGCAAGTATCCGATGAAACCTTAAGTGCCATTTCGGCTGCCGCCACCGTCGCCGAAGTTACATCTTTGATGAATGGCTGGTATGCAAAGCTCGCTTTGATCGACATGACCCCAAGCAGCTTTCAACTCGCCGCATTCAAGCAAGAAACTTTGGACGATCTGAACGTTATATACGATATGATCGTTGTCAACGTTTCGCCGCTTCCTGCCACTTTGGAAGCCGATTTCGCCGCATACAAGCTTTTCTTGGAGGCTTCAACCAATCTCATCGAGATCTATGATCGCACCTTGATTATGACAAGGACCCTTGATGTTCTCCATCTGGAAGTAGTTCGCGTTCAAACGCTCGCCGACCTTCTGGAAAACTTTGAGTATTATCAAGCGATCGTCATGGATTTTGAACTCACCAATTTGCAGACCGCTTATGATTCCGCTTATGCCAGCATCATCGCGGCCATGGATCCTTGGGAAATTCAAAATTGCTTCTGGGAGTTTGTTGGTGTAACCAACGGTTTGGCCATTGACAGTGTAAAAACGACCAGACTACAGGTTTATGGCACCCTAAGACAGAATTACGATCAAAAAGCTATTTCGGCGACCGAAGATAGCATCAATGCGATGCTTTTGGTAGTTGAAGCTTTTGAAACCGAAATCCAAACCCTAACTTCGGAATCCGAACTTTATGACTGTCTGAGCGCTTACAATTTGCTGCTGGATGCCGCTTATGTTCCGGATCCGGTCAAAGTCGCTCTTCAGGAAGCCAAAGATTTCGCTTTCAAAAAATTAAATGGCTATGTTTACAATTATGTATTTTATGTGGCGCTGAATCCGGATTTCGTTCTGGATCTGATTGACATCATCAACGCCAACGACGTCGCGATCAACAACGCCGCTACCGTTCTGGAAGTCAACGCCCTTTATGATTCCGTTTACGCTTTGCTATTGGCCAAGCCTTTTGAGATCAATTCTGAAGCCATCGGATCTTATCGGACCAAAGTCGATGAATGGATTGTTTACGAGTATGCCGATCGGAGCCAAAATATTAAATACTTGTCAACGGACATGATCCTGGCTTATCAATCGGCCCGCGATACTCTCGCCACCATCGTTGCTCCGATCGCCATGTATGAACACTTCATCACTTATTACATGGCGCTTCAATCACGATTCATGGAATTATACAAAGCCCAAAGCATCGCTTACGCCAACAGTTTCTATGATGAATGGCATGCCATTGTGACAACATCCGAACTTACGGCTTTGGAAGCCGCTCATGCGAACATGACCGCCTTGGTCAATGCTGCCATCATTAAAGAACATATCGATGATGCAGTTTACAACTTAAACCTGTATTGCAACGATTTAATCTTAAGCATTGACGCCTTACGGGAAGCCATCTTCAACGTCAATGAAAACCTGTATTTCATCCTAACGGATCTGAGTTCCGTTGCTACCGATGATAGCGCGGCCGCCATGTCCGCCCAATATGTTACTTGGTCGATCGCCGTCATTAGTGCGGTCAGCCCGGAAGCCGCCGAGCTTGCTCACGGCGAAGCCGTTTTGGCAATCCAAGGAGCTTTTGTTCAGGATGGAGCCAAATATGCATTGAAAGCGGCCAAAGAGATGGCCATCCAAGACCTTGATTCGTATGTAAGTTTCTACTTCTATTATTTGACCGCGGATCAAAGTTTCCGCTATCCTTTGGAGAACATGCTTCGAAATTATGCAACCTTCATCAATGCGGCTTCCACTTTGTTCGATGTTGAAGCCCTTCGTTTGGAAGGCCTAGCCAAAGTGATGGCGGAACCGTTCCCGATCGATCCGAATAATGTTGCCTACTTCAAGTCTTTGATTTTGGAAAACCTGGGATTTGAATACGAATGGCTGAGTATCACTTACAGCGAGGTCTTCCCGATTGACTCGTTGGATGCTTATTTGCAAGCCGTTTCCGACATCAACCTGACTTCTAATCCGCTTTTAATGTATCAAATCCAAAAAGATTTCTTAAGGAGCATGAACCAAGGGATATTAAGCGCTCTTAAGACAAGTTATTTGGCTGAGTATACCGAAATTTATGACAGTTTCCATTCCATGGCCGCCGATGCGGACCTTCCGGAACTTGAAGCCCGATTTGCTTTGTTCCAATCCCGCGTGAATGTGGCCGTCGAAACTTCCGCGCTGGCTTACGCCGTCGATGAGTTCTATTTCTTCTGCTATAATTTGGTTTTGGACCCAGTCAAACAAGCCAAGATCAACACCGTTCGCTATCTGACCGAAGATGTCATTTATTATTCGGAGACTGCTACCGATGCCAGCATCATTGAAATGAACAATCTGTTGGCCACCCATTCCGCCAACATCAATGCCTGCACACTCGTTGAAGACATCGAAGCCGAATACGCGACTGCGGACTTCGCGATCGTAAGCGCTTATGTTGAAGACCCGGCCAAAATGGCGATCCGGAACGCCAAATACGCGGCCGAAGCGGAACTTTACAATTATGTTGATCTCCTGGAACATTTCGTTCTGGCCTCCAATGTTGATGCCCTCTGGGAAATTTATACCGTCCATCATGCCCTGATTGAAGCCGCAACCGTCCAAGCGGACATTAGCCTCGCCATGAACATGGGTTTTGATGCCCTTCATGCGGCTGAACAATTGGACAGCCTTCTGGTCGATTATTACCGGGCAACGCTGCTTTCGGACATGCAATATTTCTGGAACCTGATTGTTAGCCCAACCATGGAAATGGCCGGGCTTCACAACATGTTCTATGACCAAATATCCCTGGCCTTCCATCCTTTCATGATGAGCATGATGATAAATGATTATTACACCGGAATGAATGGTTTGCTTGGCGCATAAAAAATTAATGAATCTTTTAGGGACCGAAGCTTTCGGTCCCTTTTTCTTTGGGCGAAAGCCGTTAAAGCTCCGGCCCCATAACATTGATGCCTGAAAAATCGTGAAAACTGATACATTTGACACTACATGCAGATATGTTAAAATAAGGTTAAATCATACATGAGTTTTGTGACTTGTGAAATATGGTTTAAGATTTAACGTACGGAGGTAAATATGAGGAAAATCTTGCTGTTTTTAACCTTTCTCTTTGCCGGTGCGTTCCTTGTAGGATGCTTTCAACCGAAAAATGTTGTAACGTCAATTGAAGTTGTCAGTGATACCACCGAATTTGATGAAAGCTTTCAACTTACCGATCTCAATGTAAAAGTAAACATGTCCGACGGATCCAGCAGTCTGGTTCCGCTAAACGAGAGCATGCTGAGCACCGAAGACTTAGCTAAGTTCTCGACGGAAGGCACGCATACAATAAATGTTTCATATCTCAACATGGCAGCCGCGTTCACCATTACGATTACCGGTGAAGCGGGAGCCGATGGAAGAGAAATTGAAGTCCAAGTCGCCGGCGGCTACATTCAATGGCGATATGAAGGCGATGCCACCTGGACCAATTTGATCGCTTTGTCGTCCTTGATGGGCGCAGCCGGGACCAATGGAACCAATGGCCGCCAAGTTGCTTTCCGGATCGACTCCGGGTACATCCAATGGCAATATGTTGGCGATGCGACCTGGACTAATCTATTGGCCTTGACGGTGATCACCGGTCCGGCCGGAACTAATGGATCTAACGGGACGAACGGAACGGACGGCGTGACCCCGACGATCGCCATCAACCAAGACGGTTATTGGGTCATCAACGGAACCGTAACCGCTTATAAAGCTTCGGGGACTTCCGAGACTCCGGCCTTTTACACCGTGACTTATGAAGTAAATGGCGGGGTTTTGCCACAAGGCGTCCTGGCGGTTTTGGCCGATGTTCCGGAGTGCACGACTCTGACTCTGCCGATCCCAACCAAAGACGGATATGCTTTCCAGGGCTGGTGGACGGGGGAAACCGTCAATGACGGACAATTCTCCAAAACCACTCCCGTTACCAAGAACGTCACTCTTTATGCGCGTTGGATTTTGGACACCGCCCCTATTCAAGAATTGATGAACGCCACTCAATCTCGAAACTATACCGCTCAAATGGATATTTCCATCGACTTCACCATGGGTTTGCAAAGCGGACGTTTCGAAATCCTTTCGGATTTCCAAATCAATGAAACCGACGGGATCGTCTTCACTTACAATGTAGATTCCGAAAAGTCTTTCCCGAACGGAGTCTAAGATCCGGATCAAGCCACTTATGAAGAGCGGCATACCGTTTACCGTTATGGCCAAATCTTCACCATGTGGCGAAGTGATCCGGAAGGTTCATGGCAAGTCGAACTTTGGGAAGGCAATTACGAAAACGATGATTTCTCCTTTGGTTTCATGGATGTTTCAAAATTCACCAAACGCGAAGGTCTTGACATTTACGATTATCCGCTTGAACAAGAAATGATCGACCGGATGGTTCAAGACATGGAATTTGGAAACGCCATGGTGGTTGGGGAAGTTCAGTGTTATCTGAACTGGCCCTGAAGAAAATCACCATCGTCATGAACATTTCCGGAACCACTCCTGATGATCAGCTGGCAACCGGCGTCGTCACCTTGTCGATGACTCTTTCCAACATTGGAACGACCGCCGCGGAAATGCCGCTTCAGGATGTCATCGCCGGGGGAATCGCCCGCGTTGACGAAATGATCGCGGGAATCCCGGAAATCAACTTCGCAACAACCGATTCCTTGAGTGATTTTAACGAGTTAGTCGCGGAAGCAAAAACGGAAATCGGCGCAGCCACCACCGTTTTCGATGCCATCGAAATTTCCGCCAACTACCTGTATGAAATTCAAAATTTCATGTTTGAAATCAATTGGCTGAAACAATCCAAATATTACGCTCTAAAAGATATGGAAAATAATTTGGAAGAGTTTAGCTTCTTTGCGACCGCGGAAAGCCTCCTCGCGATGAATGCCATTTACGATGAATTGAAAATCTTCATCGAGACTGCGATCAGCGAGGAAGAGATCTACTTAATAACCAATGAATTCCACAATCGGATTGACATGGCCTTTGACCTCGATGAAGCCAAGGTGGCTTTGTGGGAAGCTCAGGACCGTGCCATAAACTTCTTGAGATACTATTTCATCTCGCTTCAGCCTTATTTCTTGAGTTCCGAGGACATCTATTCGTTCTGGAGCGTTTTCGATACTTATGAGCAATTGATCAGAGCCACAACCGCCATCGAACAAGTAGAACCTCTGTATCAGGCGGGCATTGCTGCCTATATGGCTTTGGGGTTGAGTTTCGCGGATACCGCTTTGTTAAGAGCGCAATTCCTTCAGGATATGGAAGATCTGCATGACATGGCCCTTGGAATTTTCGGAGCCGTTGAAGCCGTTGATACTGCTTACCTGGCTTACATCGCGGACATCAATGCGGCCACCAACCCGATTCTCCTGATCTCGGTTTACGGGGATGCTTATTGGGATCTGCAAGATCTGATGACCGAGGCCTCGATCGCCGCGGCTTTGGCTAAATTGGCCGAGATCCGGGATGAATTCGCCGCCATAGCTTGGGACAGTTCCATGCCGCTTCTGGATGAATTGTTCGCTAACTACACCGTGATGATTAATTCTTGCCATGATTTCTGGGAACCGATGGATTATCTCAGCCAATTCCGCACGGATTGCGAGAATTATCTGAACTTTGATCCGTTCAAACTACAGATTGCCTATGACATCTGGTCATTGAATGAAACTTTTACCAACAATTGCTATACTGCCACCGCCGAGAGCATCATCGCCATGCAAGCGGTTTTGGATGTTCACATTCCGATCATTCAAAGCAGCATTTCCGATATGGACCTGAACAATAAATTTAATGCGGCTCTGACGGCTTTGGACGATGCCAATGTGCTTGATCCGGTCAAACTTGAACTGATCAACGCCATTCAGGAAGCCATTAGGCAAATTCAAATTCACCTCGACTTCCTCTATAACTTCATAAATCCGGAAGTCATGAATCAGATGGAAGCTATCTCGGAAGAAGCAATCCATCAACTGCGGTTCGCCACTACGCTTCCGGAAGTAACCCTCATTTATGATGGATGGTATGCGAACATTCAAACTTTGGATTTGACTCCGAGCGGTTATGCCCTGAGACAATACAAACAAGAAATGCTTGAAGAACTGGAGTTCTTGCATGAATTCATCCTTGCAAACATCGATCCGCTTCCGGTGGACTTCGAACTTCATTATGAAACTTATGTAACCGGGCTTGAAACTGTTACCAGCATCTTGGATTTCCATGATGTCGTCGAAGCTTTCCGAGAAGAGTTCTACGGACTATATTTGAACTTTTATCGCGAACAGGTTTTGGCGCAAGCGCTTGAAACCAAAAATTATTACTATTCCATTATTGAAGACTGGCAATTGGGCTACTTAGAGAATAGTTATCTTCAAGCGGTTGACGAAGTCATCATGGCTTGGGAAACCTGGATGATGGATGAGGCCTTTTGGAATTTCCGGTCCTACTGTGAAACTTTGGCTGTTGACTACGTTAAGTGGGCTCGCCTGATGTATATGGATAACATCCGAATCTACATCGAAGGCTTGAATGAAACAGCCACCGACGCCAGTATCACCGACATGCACAACATTTATTTGGATTTTGTCACTCAGATCTATTTGTTGAATGAAGAATGGCAAATGCAAAACCTCGCCGCTGCAACTTATGATTTGGTGGATGCGGCTTATGTTCCCGATCCAATTAAATTAGCCTTGTTGCAAGCCAAACAGGATGCAATCGCCAAACTTCATGGTTACTGCGATGAATATGTGCTTTGGGTCACCATTGATCCAACCATCGCCAACGAATTCAATAATATTCTTTGGAACAACGACGAATTAATTTTGGATGCCGCAAGCATCTTGGAAGTGGAAGCCGCTTACAATTCCATCCTGGGAATGATTCAGGCGGTTCCGTTTGATATCGATCCGAACAAAGTAGAGCCATACCGAAATCAAGTGATTACTTGGCTGGCCTACCGATACAACGACGCAACCTGTATTTTGAATTATAATCCGGTTGACCTCATCAATGCTTATGATGGGGCCATGGGATTGATCGGCACCGCGGTTACTCCGCTCGAGATGTATTCGGCTTACACAACCTGTCTGAGTTTGGTTAGGACCCGAACCCTGGAGGAATACAAACTCCAAGAACTTGAATATGCAACTACCGATCTTTATGAACAGTGGTTAGCCATCGCCCAAGACGCGCAATTGCCATCTATTGAAGCAATGTGGCTAAACGTTTTGGCCGGAATTGAAATGGCACAGAATTGGAACGAAGTAGACGATGTTGTTTACCAATTCCATGAATTCTGTAATGTTACTTTAACGATCGAACCGCTGAAAGAAGCCAAATATTATGCGGTTTATTATCTGCAACAATTGATCGTTGGTCGCGAAATGATCGCCACTGATGCCAGCCTGGCGGCCATGCAAGCTGAATTGGCCGTTCAGATCCCATTGGTTCAAGCCGCCGTCGATGACGCCGCCGTTTGGAATCAGTACTGGGCGGGAGAAGTTTTGATTGTTGGTTTGTTTGTTTTGGATGCCAACAAATATGCTTTGCTTTCAACCATCAATTACGCAACCGAAAGAATGTATGCATTCTTAGATTACTACTTCAATTACCTAAGCATTGATTACGAGCTTTATTACTTATTGGATAACATCTGTGACAACACCGTCACTTTGTACAACTTGGCCACTACCATTGCGGATGTCGACCTCCTGTACGCCAATGTTTGGTCAAGACTCGAAAGCATTGATTTCGCTGTTGATCCGGATTGGCTGGCGTCTTATCAAGTTCAGGTGGTCAATTGGTTAGACAATGAGTTCACCATGATGTATGGAACGGTTCTTTCCTTCCCGCCGGAACTTCAAGTTCTCTATGACAATGCGGTTTTGGCCGTTCAAACAACTTCAGACGGACTCGTCATGTTCAATGCTTTCATGACATTTAAGATCAATTATTACGACGGATTGTTGGCTGAGATGAAGATTGAAAAATTGGCGGCCTTGGCTGATCAGTACAATCTGACCCATGCTTTGATTTCGGATGCGGACATCGCTGCCTTGGAAGCCGCTTACGTGCAATTCTTGATCGATGTGGGCCTTCATGTTGACCTAAACGGACTGGATTACACCGTTCTGGCTTTCATGGATTATTGTTCATCGATTCCGGTCGATCCATTAAAATTGGCTAAAGCGCAATCGATTGAGACTTTGACGGCTTACGTCGTTTCTCTGTCTATGACTGCCACCGATGCCAGCATTGTTGACATGAACAATGAACTGGCAACTCGCATTCCGCTCATCAATGCGTGCACGACCGTCGAAGAAGTCAATGTGGCTTACTGGAACGCATCTGACGCCATTGATCTGCTTTACGTCAATGATCCGGTAAAACAAGCCTTGGTCGATGCGAAGATCGCTGCCATTGGGGAACTTTTGGGATATGCAAACTTTACCGATGATTTCATCGCGCTCACCAATGTTTACAATGATTTCTGGACCGCCCTTGGCCTTTATACGGCCGATATCGAGGCCGCAACCACCCTAAGCGCTGTCGATACTTTGAAGATCGATGGCATCAACGCCTTGAAAGCCCTTGAGATTCTGGATGCCCCTCAGGTTGACGATTTTAAGGACGTGATTCTTGCGGAGATCGATAATCAATTCTTGATGATCGGCACTCCGACCGAAGCCCAAATCAATCTCCACGCCAATGCGCAGATTGACATTGGGGCCATGACTCATCCTTATGACATGCAAGTGGCTTACAATCAATACCTGGTCGACTTGGCTGCTTAAAACCAATCAAATGTTCCGAAATAAAAAAGGGACCGGATCACTCCGGTCTCTTTTTTGACAATTCCTCTTCTTTATTATATAATAACGTTTGGACTATGAAAGGATCAATCAACATGGACAAAAGCCTGAGAATCTTAATGATCGGCGCGGGAGCGATCGGCGGGAACACCGCCGGGTTGATCGCCAAAGCGGGGAACGACATTACGGTGGTGACTCGTCACGAAGATACCGCCGAATTGATTAGAAAAAACGGAATCAAGATTTCCGGCGTATTGGGAAACTTTACCATCCCGATGAAAGCTTTCGCCAGGGTCTCCGACCTCACCGGTCTTTTTGATGTGGTCTTTGTAGCTACAAAAGCTTATGACATGCCCGCGGTCACCAAAAAAATCTTGCCTTTGATTCATGAAAAATCCTTGGTCGTTTCCATGCAAAACGGGATCTGCACCGATGAAATGGCGGCCATCGTTGGCGAACACCGCACCGTCGGCTGCGTCATCGGATTTGGGGCGACCATGGTCGAACGCGGAAAACTGATCATCACCAGCAACGGCGAATTCATCATCGGCAGCATCGCGAAAACCAATCAGCCAAACTTAAAACCGCTTCAGGAAATATTGAACAACGTTTTTCCGACCGTCATTTCCGAGGACATTTATTCGGAACTTTATTCCAAACTGATCATCAACTCATGCATCACTTCGCTCGGAGCCATCTGCGGACTGAAACTGGGAGCCATGCTTAAGATCAAAACCGCCCGTAACATTTTCATGATGATCATCAAAGAAGCCATGAATGTTGCCAAATGCCTGAATCTCCAAGTCCCTCCGTATGGGGGAAGACTTGATTATTATACCTTGATCAAAGACAAGACCTGGTGGTCCCGCTTTAAAGCGCAGCTGATCATCACCATTGTTGGGAAAAAATACAAGAACTTAAAATCCTCATCTTTGCAATCTTTGGAGCGAGGCCAGCTGACCGAGATCGACTTCTTCAACGGTTACATCGTCAAGAAAGCCCAGGAGGTCGGGATCGAGACCCCGATCAATTCTCGGCTTCTGGAAATGGTCAAACAGATCGAACAAAAGAAACTGGACATCAAAGTGGAAAACCTCAGTCTGGTCGTATCCAAAGAGTAAAACAAACAAAAAGGCGGAAAAATTCCGCCTTTTTTTATTTTTCGCTTTGATATTGAAGTTGATATAATTTGTAATACTGGCCCCGTTTTTTAAGCAGTTCCTGATGCGTGCCTTCTTCCATGATCGTTCCTTTTTGAAGAACGATGATCTTATTGGCATGTTGAACGGTGGACAGACGGTGAGCCACCACAAGCATCGTGCCGATGTTCATCATCTTTTCCAGCGAGTCCTGAATCAAAACTTCGGTCTCGGTGTCAATGTTGGCAGTGGCTTCATCCAGGATCATGATCTTCGGCTTGTGAACGACGGTGCGGGCGAAAGACAAAAGCTGTCTTTGACCGGAGGAGAAATTGTTTCCCCGTTCCCGGACTTCTTCCTGATAACCGTTGGGAAGTCCGGAGATGAATTTATCGGCGTTCACATATTCGCAGGCTTGCTTGATGTCCGCGTCAGTGATCGATTCTTCGCGCATCCGGATGTTGGAAGCCACGGTGCCGCTAAACAAAAATACGTCTTGAAGCATCTGGCCGATCCCGGACCGCAATGAGGCGATCTTGATCTTGCGAATGTCTTGGCCGTCAATGAGGATCTGGCCTTTTTGAATGTCATAGTTGCGAACGATCAAAGACAGAATGGTGGTTTTGCCGCTTCCCGTTGCCCCAACAAAGGCTACCGTTTCGCCCGGAAGGATCTTGAAGGAAACGTCTTTCAGGATCCATTCGCCTTCCAGATAACTAAACCAAACGTTTTTGAATTCGATCTCGCCTTTGAAGTCGGTCAGCGGGACCGCGTCTTCTTCATCCACGATCGCCGGCGTCTTATCCAAAACTTCGAAGATCTTCTCGGCGGCCGCAAAGGCCGATTGCAGCACATTGAATTGTTCCGCCAATTGTTGGATCGGCGTATACAGTTTATCCAAATATTGGGAGAAAATGATGATGACCTCAAAGGTCAGTCCGATTTGGAGAATGGCATTCTTTCCCCCGAACCATAAGATCAAAATGAGGGTCAGAACATACAAAACGTAAATCATCGGCCGGAAGATCCCGAAAATGAGCGTTTCGCGAAGCGAACTCTTTTTTAGCGTCTCGTTCTTCGCTTGGAATTCTTTCAGTTTTTTCTCTTCTTGATTGAATACCTGGGTAATCTTCATTCCGGAAATGTTTTCGGAAAGAAAGGCGTTGACATTGGCGATGTTTTTGCGAACCTCGCGGTAAGCTTCCCTAGAATATTTTCGAAAGATGAAAGTAATGAAGATGAGGACCGGACAAACCGCCAGAACGTACAGACTTAACTGTACATCGACCAAGAACATGGCGATGAGGACCCCGACCACGGTCAGAGAATCTTTGAGCAGGTTCATGATGACGCTGGTATACATTTCGTTTAAAGTGTTCGTATCATTAGTGACCCGGGTGACCATCTTTCCGACCGGAATGCTGTTGATCTGACCAATCGAATAATTTTCGATCTGGGTGAATACTTGTTCCCGGACATTATAAATGATCTTTTGGCCAGCCTTTTGCAAGGACATGCCCTGGAAATACTGAATGACGAACATGATGGAAAGACAGACTGCATAAGCGATGACAATGTAAATAATCAAACGAAAGTCGATAACATCCTGACCCAGGATCTTCGCGGCCTGACCGAGCAGGATCGGAAGGAGCAGGTCGAATCCGACCGAGATCACCATCATGACCAACGCTACAAAAAAGATTTTCTTTTGGCTTTTCGCATACCCGAACAATCGGGAGATGATTTTTTTATCGGTGAGATTGACTTTTTCTCTTTGTTCATCCATTGATCTCACCCCCCACTTCGTCTTCCAATTTCTGAAGACTGACCATTTTCTTATACAAAGGACAGGTCTTCAAAAGCTGGTCGTGGGATCCGAATCCCACCAGCCGGCCTTCGTCGATCAAGGCGATCTTATCCAAGGTCTTGATCGTAGAAATGCGGTGGGCGATCAGAATCGTCGTCTTGCCTTGGCGGATGTCATGCAGATTCTGAAGAATGGTTTCCTCGGTCTTGGTATCGACCGCCGAAACCGAGTCGTCCAAAATCAAGATCGGCGCGTCTTTGATCAAGGCCCGGGCAATGGACGTCCGCTGTTTTTGGCCGCCGGAGATGGTCACGCCCCGTTCTCCCAAAACGGTTTGGTATCCGTCCTTGAATTCTTGGACATTGGCATCCAAAGCGGCCATTTCCGCCGCCCAAAGGACCTTCTTTTCGTCCTGGTTTTCAAAGGCAAAATTGATGTTGTTGGCGATGGTGTCGCTGAACAGGAAGTTGTCCTGAGGAACATAAGCCATGGCGCCCCGCACTTGCTTGAAAGGAAGCCGCATGATGTCTTGGTCATCAAGGAAAATCTGGTCCGGTTTCAGATTGTAAAGCCGAAGCAGCAGGTCGACCAAAGTCGTTTTTCCGGAACCGGTTCGGCCGATGATCCCGACTTTTTCCCCGCTTTCAATGGTAAAGGTAATGTCATGAAGAACTTCGGTTTGGGTTTCCGGATAAGTGAAATTCAAGTGATTGAAGGTGATCTTTCCGGAAATGCTTGGGATGGCTTCGGTAGAAACATCCTCGATCTCCGCTTTTTGGTTCAGAAGTCCGTCGATTCTTTCCATGGAAGCCGAAGCCTGACTGCGCAAATTGATGAGCTGCGCGATGGCCATCATCGGCCAAGTCAGCGTTCCGAAGTAAGATATGAATTTGGTCAGATCGCCGATGGTGAAAGTGATCGTCCCATTCAGCTGATCCTGATAAATGAGATTGCCGCCGTAACCGATGATGATGATCATGATGGAAGCAATCAGCGTGCCGATCAAAACGTTGAGCAGCACCGACGCTTTGTTGAACTCCATGTTGCGGTCATAATTATCTTTGTTTATTTTGGAAAAGGCCAAAAGTTCATGGCCTTCTTTTACGAAAGCTTTGATGACGCTGATCCCCGACAAACTCTCCTGAGTGAAATCGGAAAGATTGGCGAAAGCTTTTTGGCGCATGGAGAATTTCTTGCTCATGTATTTCCCGATGATCCGGCCACAAAGAGCCAGGATCAAAAGCGGGACCGAAGAGATCGAAGTGAGAACATAGTCCATTTGCCACATCTTCAGGAAAGCCAAAGTTCCGAGGAACCCCGCGTCCACCAACATCAGCGTTCCCGCTCCGAAAGCCATGCGAATGGTTTGCAAGTCGTTGGTGAACAAAGCCATCATGGCTCCGGTCTTGTGCTGTTGAAAATAAGTTTGGGAAAGTTTCTCGGAATGGGCGAACATCCGTTCGCGAAGATCGCTCTCGATGCGGATCCCGTTTCCGAAGATGCAGATCCGCCACAGAAACCGGCCCACGAACATGATCGCCACCACGATCAATATCTCGATCATGAAATCTTTAAGGACGGGTTCGGTCAAAGTCTGATACCGGAGTCCGTCGATGATCTTCCCGATGATCTCGGGGATCTTCAGCTGATAGATGTCGACGGCCACCAAGGCCGCGATCCCGACCAGAAAATATAAACTATATCGCAAATAATATTTGTTGATGTTTTTTCCAAAAATCATGGCCGTCCTCGGTTCTACAGGTCATTATTATATCATAGTCCGGCTGGCGAAGCAAAACAAATCCGTCAAGAAAATCATCGACTAACGGAATTGCCTACTTTCTTTTTTATCATTTAATTGGTATAATGAATGAGTGCTCTCGGAGGTTCATCATGGCTGACAAAAACCGAACCAATTCCCAGATTAAATGTTCGCTGATCAACGGAAACCGGATCCTGTCCATCGAATCGGAAAGCGAGAAATCGCCAAGAAACGTGGCCGTGATCCAGGACGGAAACCAGTCCGTTCTTTTCCAAGGCAATCAGCTCCTGACTTCGGAAAAAGTCTTCGAGTCTTTTATGCAGCTGGTTGATCCCGCTTCCATCAAATACTTGGTCTTTTACCCGACCGAGTTTTTACCAACCGATTTCATGAAGATTTTCGGGGCTCGCAATTTGCGGCCGATCATCGTCACGGATGCGGCAACGGCCGGGACCTGGAAAGAATATTCGCCGGAAGCCGAATTCTTTGTCATCGACGACACCATGCAACTGGAGCTCAGTCCCAGTCACATTCTGCGTTTCATCCGCACGCCGTTCTTCGGAAGCCCAAATTCATTTCTGACTTATGACGATACCAGCCATACGATCTGCTCGGGGGATTTGTTCTCGGCTCCGCGTCTTCTGATCGGGGATAACGACCCGTTAAAAGCCATGGCCATCGCCCACGAAAAAATACTTCCCAGCAGCGACTTTCTGAAACCAATCATCAAGACACTAAAAAAATTTGAAATTGATACCATCATTCCGAATTTCGGGCCGCTCATCGTCAAAGACGAAGTCCGGAAAACCATGGATTATTTACAAAGCCAAATATTTTATAACAGCAACATTTTGGTAAAAAGTTCCACTCAAAACCGCCGGATCTACGATTACGTGACTTTGGGAAATCAAGTCATCGCCCGCCTAAAATCTCTGTACAAAAAAGAGGACGTCCTTCAGATCTTCCAAGGCACAACGATCGCCATTGATCCGGAAACCATGGAGATCACCGGCACGCTGCTCCCCGGATATAAATTTTGGAATCAGTTGTTTGAAGTCATCTTCAATAAAAAGGGACCGGAATGGCTGGTGGTTTTGGAACCGATGGTCAATAAACTCAGCCGCACTTACAACATCAAAAAACCGGCCGTTTATTCCTCATCGCTGATCACTTCGAAATTCGAAAACATCGCTTTGCAATCCAAAGTAAACTATCTTCAGGATAATTTGGACCGGGCCACCAATAAACTTCTTCACGATCCGGTGACCGGCGCCTATAATGACTATTTCTTAAGAAATTATTTAAGCCAGCACATCGCCGAAACGAACCAAACCAATTCCTCCGAGGATTTCTCGCTTCTTTTCATTGACATTGACAACATCCGGAAACTGAATCTCATGTATTCCAAAGAAACCGGCAATGAAACGATGCGCAACCTTCATTATCTTCTCAACCAAAACAAAGACGAAAATCAGGTCGTCTTCAAACGAAACGGGCCGGGTTTTGTGCTCTTCTGCACCAAAAGCACGTTTGAGGATGCCGTCAAAAAAGCCAATCAGATCCGCAACGCCGTGGCTGATTCCGATTCCTTCGTGGAAAAGATCACCGTTTCGGTCGGAATCACCCGTTTTCTGGAATTCACTCCCGCCGAACGCCTGGCCGAGGGTTTCTCGGAAGTCATTTATGACCGGGGCGAAACCCGCGTCAAGACTGCTTATTCCAAAGGCCAAAACCGCTTGATCGACGAGAAAACCAAAAACGTCTTCATGTCGATCGGAAAGATCCTGATCGTTGATACCGACGAGATCGTCCAAAACATCTTTTCCAACGCCCTGAAAAACAACTTCTATGAAGTCGTGGTCGCCAAAAACGGCATTGAAGCCTTAAGCGCTTTTGATACCAACCAGATCGATTTCATCATCTGTGAAAAAAATATCCCGAAACTGGACGGATTCAAACTGAAAGCCAAACTGAACGAAACTCCGGAGACGCAAACCATTCCGTTCGTTCTGACCACTTTCAACAAAAACCTGGCCATTGTCAATACCGCCAACGAACTGAACGTTGATTTAATTCTCACGAAACCGCTCATCATCGAAGAAGTCGTCGGCCTGGTCAAAAGGATCCTTTCCCGGAGAGCCCATCTATGATCATTCCTCATGAAGTGATCATTGGGATCTTGGAAGGCCTTGGAGCCATCGCCGTCCTATTGATCATCATCATTTTTTTAAACAAACTGCTTTTGCGTTACCGGATCTGGGAATCAAGACAGATCAAAAAATATCTGGTAGCGAAATACCTTCAAAAACAACCCATCCAAAAACATTTCTCAAAACGCAAACTGACCGATGAGTTCATCAACATCTGCGAACAGACCGAACTTGATGATGATACTTTAGCCACAGTTGTAGCCGATTTCGACCGGCAACAAATCATTGCTTATCATCTGTTTCGGTTAAATTCCTTAAGACCGATCGTCCGAAAGGCCTCCGCCCATTACCTGGCCTTCTTTCGAAGCCGAAAAGCTTTGGACGGATTAAAAAAACGGCTGGTCGCGGAACGAAACGACAGCGTCAAGCTGTACCTGCTCAATTCCCTCAAAACCAGCCTGGACGAATCGGTGGACATCATCATCGAAAGTTTGGTCGGATCCAGCCCATTTTACCGGCGCCGGGCCATCGAGATCATCACTCATCATCACAATCGTTTCAGTTACGCCATTCAGTCGGCCTTGAACCGCAGCGAGTTTGAGATCAAAGAATTGGTCGCGGCTTTCGCCGTTGGTTACAAAAACGACGATCTGAAAGCCTATTTACAAAAAGAACTGATCAGTCTCGAAGCCTTCTATGATGGCAACGAATCCAATCAGCTGCTGTATGATTCGCATAAATTCAACGTTGACGCCTACTACTTCTCGATCTTGAAAACCCTGGTCAACGTTTATGATGAAGATATTTTCGTTGACCGCTATCTCACCCATCCGAAAAGCGAAGTTCGCCGGATCGTCATTGACGCCAAGAGCAAACGCGAAAACTTCGATGGCATCAAAAGCATTTTGGAAGGCTGCGACGGCAGTGACATGGACTTCTACCGGGTCGAAGTCATCACCCGGATCGCCGAGATCAACCGCGATTATTACCTGAACTTAGTCAGCATTTTCCAAAATCCGGGCAATGCTCACCAACAAAAAGTGATCGCGTCGGTCCTGTCCTTCCGAACCGAATACCTGATATTGAAACTTAATTCCCCGCAGCGAACTCCAATCATTGAATCGCTGAAACTTCTGGTCAAATTCGGACTGACCGCCGACCTGATCGACTTCATGAACCAAAACAAAGATTTGGCGATCGAAAAAGATCTGTTTGATATCCTAAAGCTTTATTATTCATCCGACGAAAGGCTGAAAAAAGAACTGCATGTCTATTTGCTTCCCGAGATTTTGAAACGCATGGGGATCGAAAAAGAAACCTACGCGCCTTCCGTCCGGGAACGATCAAAAGTCGAAAAGAAGAAAGTCCAGTGGCTAAGACGCATTTTGTTTGTAGCCATCGTTTTCTTCCCGATCGTTTTTTTGATCCGTTACAACCTGGACTTGCTGTCCAAAGGACTTTTGGAGATCCTGATTTCTTACGCGGTTGACATCAACTATTACATCGTTTTCTATTACATCGCCGTCAATCTCATTTACATTCTGCTGGTTTTGTTATCGATGACCGGCTCCCGGGAACAGTCCCGATTATGGAGTTACAAAAACAAGAACATGCTTTTCGAATCGGAAATGCTGTCTTCGATCTCCATCATCGCTCCGGCTTACAACGAGGAGCTGTCGATCATCGACAGCGTCAACTCGCTTCTCAACCTTAACTACCCGCAGTATGAAGTCATCGTCGTCAATGACGGTTCAAAAGACAAGACCCTCCAGAAACTGATCGAATATTTCAAACTGGAACGCAAAAACCTCATTGTTTCCCAAAAACTGCCAACCATGCATGTGCGCGGCGTTTACCGAAACAAACTGACCCCGTATCTGACCGTCGTCGATAAGGACAACGGCGGAAAAGCCGATGCCCTCAATACCGGCATCAATTATGCAATCAGCGAATACATCTGCGGCATCGACGCCGATTCGATGTTGGAAGTCAATTCCCTGCTCAAGCTGATGTCCGTGACCATCGATCACAAATATCCGACTATTTGTTTGGGCGGAAACATTTTCCCGGCCAACGGTTGTGAGATCGACCGCGGCCAGGTCGAGAAAAAAGGCCTTCCGAAAACTTTGATCACCAGACTTCAGGCCATCGAGTACCTGCGGGCCTTCACCTCCGGACGGATCGGTTGGGCCAAGCTTCGGTCGCTTCTGATCGTTTCGGGAGCCTTCGGGCTATTCCACCGGAATACCATGATCGAAGCGGGCGGCTACCTGACCAGCAGCGGCATCTTCAAAAAAGACACCGTCGGCGAGGACATGGAATTGGTCGTCCGGCTGTCCCGAAAAGCCCTGGAAGAAAAGAAGCTCTATCAGATCGATTATGTTTATAATGCTCATTGCTATACCGAAGTTCCGAATGACTGGAAGAGCCTGTTTAAACAACGGGACCGCTGGCATCGCGGCCTCATCGACATTCTCTCCTTCCATCGCCATTTGATCTTCAACCCGCGGTACAAAACCGTCGGCACCGTCGGTTTGCCTTACTTCCTCGTTTTTGAAATGATCGGACCGCTTTTCGAAGCTCAGGGTTATCTCATGCTCATCCTGTCCATGGCCTTCGGGCTGCTTAATCCAAGCATTCTTTTGGCCTTGTTCACGGTCTCGGTCATGATGGGGATCATCGTTTCTTTGCTCTCGCTTTTGGTTACGGAGCGGGAATCCAAATACCTCGGGTTCGCGGATACTTTGACTTTGGTGTTTTTCGGGATCATCGAAAATCTCGGTTACCGTCAGTTCATGAGTCTGTACCGGGTCAAAGGATATTTCTCGGCCATGCGCGAAACCGGACTGTGGGGAACCGTCACCCGCAGCGGCTTCAAAAAAACCAAATGAAAATCGCTATTTCTCAATAGCGATTTTTTTATTTATAGGTAATCGTCGTAGATGTTCTTCTGCCATCTTTCGCTGGCCAAGAACTCGGTGTCGTCTTTTTCGCGCTTGATCTTCGAATAATGTTTGGTCCCGCGGGCCACGACTTCATAAGAAGTAACTTTCCCGAGGGTCGAAAGCACGTTGGTGACCATTGAAAAGTCGAAGGATGAGCAGGAGAAAATATCGAAATAGATCAGTTTGTCATCGTAATCGTAATGCAGGGCGATGTGGCTTTGAGCGATCAGGATGATCCCGGACAGATAATGGGTATTGTTGACGGTGCTCTTGATGACGAACGGCCGGGTGATCGGGGTCATGCCGATCTCATAAACCAGTTTTTCCAAGAAATCAAACATATTTTCCATGGTGATCCGGTTCTCGTAAGACAGCTCGGCCATGACATGAGGGCCGAAATCTTCTTTCGGATCATACGGGAGCATGTTGAAGACATTGATGTCCCGGTCCCGGATCTCCAGCGTCGAGATGCTTTCATTGTACGGGAGCTTTTCCAGAAGGTAGTTCTTCAACACTTCGGTATCGAAATCCTCGGAAAAGATGTCAACGAAATAGCACTGGCGAAACGGGAAAGTGTGGATGGTGATGTGTCCGCCTTCCAAAAAGACGAACGAGCTGATGCCGTCGTCTTCTTTGACTTTTCCGTAATAATACGGAACCAGCGACGGCGGCGCCACCGGAGTGAGTTTTAAAACATAAGGGATCTCATTGACGATTTTATTGATGTAGCGGATGTCATCGAGCAGGGTTTGCGTGGAACCGTAGCAGTCCAACATGACATGTTTCATTAATCTTTTCCTCCAATTTTAGGTGTTTTTGCGCATAACGATGCGAATACTTCATAAAGAAGTTTTAAGGCCGTCCAGGACGTGATGTCGTTGCTATCCAGTTTCGGCGATACTTCCATGATGTCCATGGTTTTAACGGGCAGGTTTTCAACCAAAAAAGTAATGATTTGCATAGCCATTTGGGAAGTGATCCCAAAGGCTTCCGGCGTTCCGGTTCCCGGTGCGAAGGACGGATCGATGGCATCGATGTCAAAAGACAGATAGACCGAGAATCGCTTGTCAAACTTATCCTTTAAATGGCGGATGGCCTCAAGCCCTAGCTCGTTGATTTGAGAGGCTTTGATGACTTCGATCTCCGGATGCTGGGAAAACAATTCCAGTTCCTGGATCTCAAAGCCCCGCACGGCGAGCAGAGCGACGTTTTCGCTTTTATATCCCCGTTCAATGGCCCGGAAGTTCGGGCAGGCATGAGAGAATTTGCTTCCGTCATATACATCGCAGATGTCAGGGTGAGCATCGATATGGATGATGGCGGGAATCTTCCCGTCTTTGATTGATCTTTCGTAAAAAGCCATTTCCAGAGGAATGGAACAAGAATGATCCCCTCCGAAAAAGACCGAGAATTTATGAAGATTCAAAATTTCGGCGGCTTTGGCTTCGATCTTCGAAAACGGCGTGCGGTTATGGCCGATGTTTCCAAAATCATATAGTTTGAGAGAAGTCAGATCGACTCCTTCTTTGGAAGCCGGAGGAAGGTATCCGGATAGTTTTCGGATCCGGCTCGGGGCTTTCCCCGCGCCCTTGCCCACCGATGCGTTGCGATCCAGGGCAATGCCCGCGATCGTCACGTTGGCTTTTTCCAGATCTTCGGTCAATAAATCTCGCCAAGGTTTCATATATTCATTCCTTCTTATCATTCATATTATTATTAGCGGTTTATTATATCATTATTTGTTTTTTTTTCAAAGTTTTTATTTAAAAAGAACCTTCGTTTTTCGAAGGTTCTAAAGGGTCATTGCGAATTATCGGAATTGGCGACTTGGGCCCGGTAAATGTTCGCGTAAACGCCGTTGGCAGCCAGCAGATCGTGGTGGTTTCCCTCCTCGACTTTCAGGCCGTGATCCAAAACAATGATCTTGTTTGCGTTGTAAACCGTGCTCAAGCGATGGGCGATGATGATGACCGTCCGGTTCTTACAAACGACTTTCAAAGCTTTCTTGATCATTTCTTCGGTTTCGGTGTCAATGTGCGAAGTGGCTTCATCCATGATCAGGATGGCCGGATCATGCACGACGACGCGAGCCAAAGTGATGATCTGTTTTTCGCCGCTGCTCATGTTTACCCCGGCCCGGGTGATCGGCTGATTGATGCCGAGTTCATATTTATTGATAAGTTTTTCGCCGCCCATCGATTTTAAGATCTCAATGATCTGTTCATCGGTGACGCCTTCTTTACCAAAGCGGATGTTGCTCGCGATGGTTCCTTTGAAGAGCGTCGGTTCCTGAAGAACGATTCCGAGATGATAGCGGTAAGTTCGTTTCGGAAGCTTGGCGATGTCTTCGCCGTCAATGTAGATTTTTCCGGATTTCTCATCGGTCAGGTCGTAGAAGCGAAGCAAAAGATTCATCAGCGAACTCTTCCCGCTGCCGGTATGACCGACCAGTCCGACCATTTGGCCGCTTTTCACTTCAAAGCTGACGCCTTTCAAAACGTACTCGTTTTCCACGTAAGCAAACCAGACGTTATCGAAACGAATGTCGCCGCGGTATCTTTCGACCGTCCCGATGGTATCGTCTTCGAGTTCGCCTTCGATCAGTTTGGCGATCCGTTCGGTCCGAACCAAGCTATGTTGGTACTCGCTGACCTGGTTGAAAACGATGGCGACCGGTTCAATGATCTTAAGCAAATATTCGTTATAAGCGTAAACCAATCCGGCGGTGATGGCGATCCCGGAGACCGTCATCTTCTGCCAACCGAAATAAGCGACGATGAAGGCGGTGATCAAAGCCCGGATGATGTAGATCAGGTTCCATCCGGCCGTTAAGTGCAACCGAACTTCTTTCATTTGTTCGGTCATGAAATCTTTGTTTATGACGTCGAATTCCTTGATGGTCGGTTTTTTGAAATTGAAGATCTGAAGAATGTTGATCCCGTTGATGATCTCGTTTATCTTCGCGGTCAGAAGGCTTCTTAGTTCGTTGACTTTCTCCGCGAACCGATGCAAATGCTTCAAGAAGTAACGGATCCAAACATAAATGAACGGATAAGCAAGGAAAGTAAGCAGGGCCAAGCGCGAGTTCAGGATGAACATCCCCACATAAGCGAAGACGAAACTAAGGATCGCGGACGCAAAAACGTTGACGCTGAGCCGATACAAACCGATCATGCCGTCCACATCGGAGGTGATCCGGGCCGCCATTTTTCCGGCTGGTTCGGCTTCAAAGTATTTGATCGGCAGTCTTTCCACGCTGCTTAGGGCATCGGTCCTGGCATCCCGGGCAATGTAACTGATGACCCGGCCCGTGCAGATCTGCTGCGCATAACTGGCCGCGATGACCACGATGCTCTTCACAAACAAGAATATGATCCAAAACATCAAGAACGGAACGATCGGCTGATAGAAGTCGAAAACGGCTTTGCTTTCCAGCCGGACGACCGGGTAGACGAAAATGATGCCATCGGCCCGGGTGACGGTCAGCGTTCCGTTTTCAAACGACCGGCTCCCGTTTTCCACTTCCGATTCGATCAGATAAAAACTGGTTTTGTTGATGACGATGTTCGCATCCCCCAAAGTGATCTCGCCGTCTTCCAGGTATCGGACCTGTTTGTAATGGCGGCCGTCATAAGTTACGGTTTTGTCATCATCATTGACCGGTACTTCGACCCAAGGGTATTCGATCCCCATGATATAGTCGTCCAATATGGTCATGACGATCAATGGGGTGATGAAACCCAGGACCTGGACCAAAACGATCAAGAGGACCGAGGTGACCAAGAGGTGATAGCGTCCCTTCATGTACTTGAATACGCGTTTAAAATTCTTCATGGGTATCACCTTTGATTTGGTTCAGATATTGCATTTTATACCAGTTGTCATATTTGAGAAGTTCATTGTGCGTTCCTTGGGCGGTGATCACGCCGTCTTGAAGGACTAAGATCTTATCCGCCGCCGCCACCGCCGAAAAGCGATGAGCGACGATGATGTTGGTTTTATCGCTTCTGGCCTGTTTTAGGTTGCGGATGATGTTGGCTTCGGTCAGAGAATCAACGGCGCTTAAAGAGTCATCCAAGATTAGTATTTCCGGATTTTTGACCAATGCCCGGGCAATGGAAAGCCGTTGGCGCTGACCGCCGGAAAGCGATCCGCCCAGTTCCGCGACCATGGTGTCGATCCCCGATGGCAGTTCGCGCAGATCCTTTTTGAAATCCGCCAAAGATACGGCGGTATCGATCTGGCTTTGGCTGGCATTGGGATTACCGATGAGGATGTTGTCATCGACGGTCCTTCGAAACAGAACATGGTTTTGGGGAACGTATCCGACCAGGTTTCGGGCATCTTCAATCTTCAGTTTCCCGATGTCGATCCCGTCAAACAAAATCTGGCCTTTGGTAACGTTGAATTCCCGAAGCAGCTGGCGGATGAGCGTGGATTTCCCGGCTCCGGTCGGCCCGACGATGCCGATGGTCTCGCCGCTGTTGATGGTGAAAGTGATGTCTTTGATGACGTCGAAATCATCAAACGGATATTTAAAACTGACGTTTTTAAATTCGATGGTTTTGAAACTGAAGATCTCGCGGGCGGAGTCTTCGTCTTTGACTTCCGGCTCGAGATCCATGATCTCATAGAAACGTTCGTCGGAAATGATGATGTTGTTTACGGAGTTTAAGATGTTCGAAAGCGCAACCAAGGGTCCGTACAGCTGACCGACATAAACGAGGAAAGTAACCAGATCGCCGGTGGAAATCTGGGACTTTAAGACCATGTAACTTCCGTAAGCGATCGCTACAAAGTAGGATACGGCGTAAACCATTTCGAATAACGGTCCGTAGACGGCTTCGAATTTGATGATCTTCCACCAGGAGTTGATGTCCGCGTCAATGGCTTTTTTGGTCTTTTGAAAGTCATTTTCTTCCTGAGTGTAAGCCCGGACGGCTTTGGCGCCTTCGATCGACTCCAAAACTTTTTCGGTCATGTCCGCGTAGATCTCATGATGGGTCTTGTAATAAGCCCGTTTTTTCTGTCGCTGTTTGTTCAGCCAGAAAATGGCAAACGGCATGAGGATGACGCTCGCCAATGTCAGCCACGGATCGATCGTCAGCATGATGACGATGGCCGAGATGACCATGCCGGTATTAAAAACAAGGGTCTGAAGAAACGAAGTCGCAAGGACGGTCAGATTGTTCAGGTCATTGCTGGCCCGGGAAATCAGATCGCCTTTGGTATATTTTTCGTAAATGGCGGAATCAAGTTCAAAAAGATGATCAATGTATTTTTCGCGCAGCGTATAGGACAGTTTGTGTCCCAGCCGGTTGATGTTCATGTGATAGACGATGGCCACGAAATACCGGCCGATCGGAATGGCCGCCAAAGTCAAGACCAAAAACACTAACCGATCAACGGTCAGAGTGCCGCTCGCGATCTCATCAATGGCCATTCCCAGGATCTTGGCGGGCAAGACCGGAGTAATCGAAAGGATCAGCAGCAATAATGCCAGGCCGATGTATTTCTTATATTCAACTTTGAAAAACCAACCTAAATGTTTATAGGCTTCCTTCAAGATCCTCACCCCGCTTTGGAATGTTTATTGTTTCAGTCTTGGCCGACGACGGCGTAATGAACATAAATGTTCTCACAAGCCGTCAGCATCGTTGTTAAATTGGCCAGATTGGCGCTTGGCGTATAGATGTAATTTAATTTCGTGCACCAGCTGAACACGTGCTTGCCTAAAGTTGTGACGCTGCTTGGCACCACGATGGAAGTAAGTTTGCTATTTCCCCAAAAACCCCAGGCCCCAATGGTGGTGACTGTTGGTTCCAAAGTAATGCTTAGCATTCCGGTGCAGCCGCTGAAAGCCGCTTCGCCGATGACCGGCGTCGGGATGACGATCGATGACAGCATCGTGCAGGCATTGAAGGCTTCGGTGCCGATGGTCAAAACGGATACGGGAATGTTGACCGAAGTCAGATATACGCAGCCGGAGAAAGCCTGATTGCCGATGGCGGTAATGCCTTCTGGAATAGTAACGCTGGTTATGTCATAATTGTTCAGAAAAGCTCCGTCGGAAATGACGGTCACCGGAAGACCGTTGTAAGTGGCCATGATGACCACATCCGGATTGGTTCCGTCATATCCACCCACCGAGTATGTCTCCCCATCCAGAACGTAAATGACGCCCAGATCATCCTGGTCATACAAGGCCATAGCATTCAGGTTTCGGGTGACATTCAAGAAATCCCGATTCCAGCCCAGAAAGACATATCCTTCCCGAACTGGGTCGGCCGGAGCCGTGGCATCAGATCCGTGTTCAACGGTTTCGGTCTTGAGAATCGTTTCGTCATGATCCAAAAAAGTAACTTGATAAACCTTGATAACATATAAAGCGCTGACAATCAGATCGCTTTTCACTTCGTAAAAGCCCGGGTCCCAGCCGGTAAAGATATGGCCATAGATTATAGCCGGAATCGGAGCGACGGCGGCTTCCCCGTAAGCGACCTCCTGAGTTTTGATGACGGTGCCGTCAAAGGCTTTGAAGGTCACGGTGTAGGTTAAAATCTCCCACTTGGCAAACAGCGTCAGGCTCTTATCGATGAGGGATTGGTTGGTATACTCGACTTGGTTTTCATCAAACCAGCCCAGGAAAACATAACCTTCCTTTTCTGGGGTAGGCATGACGGAAATCGCCGTTCCTTCCAAAACGGTCAGATGAGCGATTTTTCCAGCTCCGTCGGTATCGAAAGTCACGGTATATTCTTGGTCTTGGCATCCCGCCAGGGCCAGCACTAAGGTAATGATAAGGAATGCAACACTTATTTTTTTCATACCAATCTTCCTATTGCTCATATTTGAAAACTTTTATCATTATACTATGAAAGCGGCTTTTTATCAAACGTTTTGTCCCCGTTTCTTCATAAATGAAAATGATCCCGTCTTAAGTACCCATACCCACATACTAAGACATGCTTAAGGCTGCTTCAGTCACGACCTGACCTGATTCGCAGCTCAGTATTGGATATAGGTACTTAAGACGGGATCTATCTTATTATAACAAATTTCTTTGGTTTTTTCAAGTTCCGGCTTTTTCGCGCAGCTTCTGAAAGAATTCTTTCATCATAGCGCTGATCTCAGCTTCCATTAGTCCTGAAGTCACCTCGAAGCGGTGATTGAACCGGGTTTCTTTCGAAAAATCCATGAGGCTTCCCAAAACCCCGAACTTCGGTTCTTTGGCTCCGTAAACCACCCGTTTGATCCGGGCTTGAAAGATGGCTCCGGTGCACATGAGACAAGGTTCCAAAGTAACGTAAAGCGTGGCGTCGTCCAAAAAACTCCGGTTGGTTTTTTTACAGGCCTTGTTGATGGCGATGATCTCGGCGTGGGCCAAAGCGCTCTTATTGGCCACTCGCTGATTGTAAGCCCGGGCGATGATTTTTCCCCCAAGCTCAATGACGCAACCGACCGGGACTTCATTTTTGCTTGCGGCAATCTTGGCTTGAGTGATCGCTTGCTTAATATAAGTTAAATCATTTTCCATTCGGTTTTCCGGGGACAACATGGCAATGGCGGCACCGCGCCTCATATTGTTCCTGCGCTCCGACCAAGATGATCGGATCGGTGTAATTGGCCGGTTTTCCGTTGATGATCCTTTGGGTCCTGGTCGCGGGGGCGCCGCAAACCTGGCAGATGGCATCCAGTTTGGTGACGAATTCCGCTCTCGCCAAAAGATCGGGCATGACCCCGAACGGTTCGCCGCGGAAATCTTTGTCCAGTCCCGCTACGATCACCCGTACGCCGCGGTTGGCCAGATCTTCGCAGATGTCAATGAGACCCCGCGACATGAACTGGGCTTCGTCGATGGCGATCGCATATGGCAATTTCGTTCCCAAATGTTCGTATATTTCCCGCGGTTCGGTAATCGCGATGGATTTTGCCCGCCCGTTGTTGTGCGATACCACTTCATTGCTGCTGTAGCGAGTATCGATCACCGGTTTAAAAACCACCACGCTCTTCTTTGCATAATCGATCCTTTTGATCCTCCGCAATAGTTCTTCGGTTTTTCCGGCGAACATGCTGCCCGCGATAACTTCGATCCAACCTTCTTTGACTTGTAAATCCATGTTAGCACCTCTTTGAAAACATTATACAATATTCCGACCTGATTTGAAAGAATTTTTTTGCTTTTTTCCCTTCCCGCTTTCGCATATTTTTCTTGACTTAAAAAACAAAATGGGGTATAATATCAAAGGTAACTTACTATAGGTTCAAATACTCTATGGCGGAAGGAGAAAAATATGAAAAAAGGAATTCATCCGAAATACAACACCGTAACGGTTGTTTGCACTACCTGCGGAAGCACTTTTGAAACCGGATCGGTTTTAAAAGAAATGCGGGTTGACACTTGCTCAAAATGTCATCCATTCTACACTGGGCAGCAAAAATTCATCCAAGCGGCTGGTCGTGTCGAAAGATTCAATAAACGTATGGCCCAAAAGCAAGAGCCAAGCACCGACTCAAACAAATAAGTTTGAGTTTTTTTTATGGTTTTCGAACGAATTTCTCATAATCCGCCACGACCCATTTCTTTCCCTTTTGAATGACCGTGTGGCCTTCTTGCTCGAGCAGGCGTTTGTGTTCCGCGATCCCGCCCGGGAACCGCTCGTTCAGTTCGCCTTTTTTCTTTAAGGTCCGCCAATAAGGCGTGATGTCGCTTGATCCTTCCGCTTTTCTTTCCGCGGAGGCATTAGCCACCAGATTGGCGAAGATGCCGGTGGACATTCCCGCCGTTTCATCGGCCCCGTGTTTTCTGGCCAGATAAATATTGATCTCCTCATAGGTGATCAGTTGGCCCGGCCCGGCTTGGCGCATTACTTCATCATATTCCAAAGGGGATGGCAGGATGATTTTTTTGCCATCGTTTTCTTCGATCCTCGGGAACCCCTTGGTTCCCCGAAGCATTTCATCATAAGTTTTTTTCATTGGTCCGCCCTTTCGCTTAAAAAAACTCCCGTAACAAGTTTACGGGAGCATTTTTCTTAGAATTTGACTTTCGGAGCTTCTCTTTGCGCTTCTTCAGCGACTTGGAAGAATTGCGCGGCCTTGAAGCCGAACATGTTCGCAATGATGTTGCTTGGGAACAATTCGATTTTGTTGTTGTAAGCCAAAACGGTGTCATTGTAAAACTGACGGCTGAACGAGATCTTGTCTTCGGTATCTTTCAGCTGGGCCATCATGTCCTGGAAACTGACGTTGGCTTTCAA
>Ga0247841_10001686_pt1 | contig 47634 bp, 41 predicted proteins | sample LaCruzMarch2015__2_FD_192410 | JGI IMG/M metagenome (GOLD analysis project Ga0247841, IMG submission 192410) | Freshwater microbial communities from meromictic Lake La Cruz, Castile-La Mancha, Spain - LaCruzMarch2015_18m | ecosystem: Environmental > Aquatic > Freshwater > Lake | place: Spain... | reverse complement strand
TTGGGTGTTGGTCCAGGTGGTGCCTCCGTCGGTGGAACGATATACTCCCGCACTGGCTGCTGCCAGAATAATTTGTGCATTTGCAGGATTCTGGATCATTCTCCCGATGGTTTTACTGCCCATGCCGGTTGACGAAAGCGTCCAGGAAAGACCGCCATTGGTGCTTTTGAATACCCCCAATCCTGGGGCATCACCTGCATCACGGTCGCCGGTACCGATCAGGATATTATCGGGGTTGGAGAAATCCACAATAACAGCCGAAACACCCAATGTTGGCATCGTGTCGGTCCTTGTGATCCAGGTATCTCCTCCGTCAGTTGATTCCCAAAGGCCTCCTGACGGGGCTCCAACCCAGAGTTTATTCGGGTCGGTGGGATGAAACGACACCACATTCACACGGCCCAATCCTAAATAGCCGGCAGGCCCTGGTGAGGGAATCTGCGAAGGACCCAGGCTTGTCCAGGCGCCGCTGGCTGAACGCATGCTCTTTTCATAGGTGTTGTAGGCGTTAAAAGTTGCATCAGGTGCAAAACGACTCCCGTCAGGCAGAATCCTGCCCTGCATCATATATTCCCAGCGTTTGAATACCTTCCAGCCACATCCCCGGGTTATTTTCCGGTCTTTCCAATAAATGTTGAAGGCCCGTTGTGTCTGGAAAAAATTGGCATCCGGATCCTGCATCATCTGGATCCAGTAAGGAAAGGTTGCAGTATCATTGGCAGATTGATTGGGGACATTCTGCGTTCTTCCGGCCATAACATAAAGCAATAGCACGGCAGTCAGGAGTAGTGTTCTTTTCATTGTCTTCAGGAGGATTTATAGGGTACAAATGTACGGAAAAACGTGAGACCATCCCGGCCGGAGCTAAAATGAATAAATTCGATTTTTCTATCGGGGAGAATACGGGTGATAGTAGAAATATTTATATTTACAGGTGAAATTTAACCTGGTTACATTATAATCCATCTTGTCACTGACAGACAAGCCGATCAGCATGAAGCTCTATATCAAATACATGGTCAGTATTCGCTGCAAGATGCTCGTGAAAGCTGAACTGACGAAACTGGGCCTGCATTATGTAAATGTCGATTTGGGGGTGGTTGAAATCATGGAACAAATTTCAAACCAACAGCAGGATCAGCTTAAAAAAGCGCTTTTGAAATCAGGACTTGAGCTGATGGATGACAAAAAAGCCATCCTGATTGAAAAGATTAACAGTGTGATCATTGAAATGGTTCATTATTCCGATGAACTGCCCAGAACGAATTTTTCTGATTACCTGAGTGAGAAATTGAATTATGATTACACTTATCTGGCGAACATTTTCTCTGAAACAAAAGGGATCACCATCGAACAATTCATCATCCGTCATAAAATTGAACGGGCGAAGGAACTCATCATTTATGATGAGCTCAACATCTCCGAAATCGCCCGGAAATTACACTACAGCAGTGTAGCCCATCTTTCCCAGCAATTTAAAAAGATCACAGGTTTAACCCCCTCCTTTTTTAAATCCCTGAAACTCAAACGACGCAGCACACTTGAAAATGTGTGAATGATGTAAATCATTACAAAAGTTATGTAACACTTTCATGTTGAAAGGGACAGACCTTTACAGCATAAAAAAGTTACACTTTGTCCTATGAGATACATCCTTGTTTTATTGGCTTCATTGATATTCTCAACGGGTTCTTATTGTATGCCGGCTGATTCGGCAGTTAATACCCCAAAAAGAATAAAACGCTACCATGTTAACTATTGGGTAACCGGGAGTATCATCGGAGTGGGCATGGTTGGAGATATTTTTGCCATCACCCGGTTAAAAAACAAACAGTCGGTGAACGCCGAAGAGCTTGCTTTTGTGACCAGTAACCGGCAGGTGAACCTGATGAACTCCATCGACCAGTGGGCGTTAAAGCAAAACCCAGCCGACCGCAACCTCTGGTCCGATATTTCCGATTATGGCCAGACCGGCATTTTTCTTTTGCCGGCGCTGCTTGTCATTGATAAAAACATGCGCAGGGATTGGTATGACCTGTTGTTGATGTACCTGGAAGGCCATACAATTACATTCACATTTTACAACTACAGCCCGCTCGGGCCAACTTTTCAAAACCGCCTGCGTCCCGTCACCTACTATCCTGAGTTTTCGGACGATATCCGCATGAGTGGCAAAAACCGCAATTCATTTTACAGCGGGCACGTGGCCTCAGTTTCCTATACAACTTTTTTCATGGCCAAGGTTTATTGCGATTATCACCCCAACCTTGGAGCACTAAAGTATCTCTTTTACCTGGCAGCAGCAATTCCCCCGGTGATTATCGGATATGCAAGAGTAAAAGCCCTGGCTCACTTCCCCTCGGATGATGCCGTGGGTCTTGCTCTGGGCGCTGTCATTGGCATCGTACTTCCCGAATTACACAAGAACAGGAAGTTTAAGAATTTCACACTGGGCATGTTTGATTCACCCGAAGGAACAGGCGTTACGCTTGGGTGGAAGCTGGGAAATAATCAACCCGTCACGATGGGGAAGTAAGGTGCACACGAACCATTTCCCTGATCCCCTCTCTGATCCCCCGATCTGTTTTCAGTTCAGCGGTTATACTTTTTTGTTACCCGGATAATGAAAATCAACACCAAGATAAAAAAAGCAACCATAATTGTGGTCTGCTTCATTGCATTGACCATGGTTGTGGTTATTTTATTGATTTCACCCATTGCCAAATACCTGATTGAAAAGTACGATGAAAAATACACCGGGAGACAGATAAATTTGGGATGGATCTATGTAAATCCTTTTACCGGTTATGTTCATATCAGTGATTTGAAAATTCATGAATCAAAGAGCCTTCCTGACTCTATGAAAGGCGACAGCATTTTCTTTTCAGCAAAGGGTGTAAGCGCAGATTTTGCCCTGGTTAAACTGCTGTCAAAAACGATTGAAATTTCTGAAATCACCCTGGACCATCCCAGGGGAATCATTATACAAAAAAGGAAGGCGTTGAATTTTTCGGATGAGATCAGATTCTTCACGCCGAAGAAAGCAAGGACTGCTTCATCCAACGTGCATTTTAATATTTCAGGGATAAAGATAATTAGCGGCGAATTTCATTACCGGGAAGTGGTGACCCCTTTTAATTATTATATCAAAGATGTAAATATTGAAAGTACTGGCAAACAATGGGATTCAGATACCATGGCATTAAAATATTCATTCGGTTCCGGACCTTCAAACGGCGTTGCCAAAGGAGATTTTACCATCAATTTCAAAACAATTGATTATCGCTTGTCTGTGGTTGCGCAGCAATATGATTTAACATTCATCGAGCAATATCTCAAAAGCATGACCAGCTACGGGAGTTTCTCAGCCAATTTTGATGCAGATATTAAAACCAGTGGAAATTTCACCGAGGGAGAAAATATTAAGGCCACCGGAATGGTGGCGATAAATGATTTTCATTTTGGAAAAAATCCTAAAAGCGATTTCGCATCCTTCAAAAAACTTGTTTTAGCAATAATTGAGGTCTGTCCGAAGGATCACAAGTATCTCTTCGACTCCATTTCACTGAACAAGCCCTATTTCAAATACGAACGTTTCGATTATCTGGATAATCTCCAAAGGATGTTTGGAAAAAACGGATCCAACCTTACTGCAGCCGCCGAATCGAAAAAATTCAACCTTGTCATTGAAATCGCTCGTTATGTGAAGTTGCTTGCAAAGAATTTCTTTCATAGTAACTACAAGGTTAACCGGCTGGGGATTTATAATGGTGGTTTGCATTTTAATGACTTTGCCGTGAGCGAAAAATTCTCGGTAGAATTGAATCCATTAACTTTTATCGCAGATTCTGTCGATAAAAATCACAAGCGGGTAAATGCATCTTTAACCTTCGGTATTAAGCCTTTTGGCAATGCCCTCGTGACCTTAAGCATCAATCCCAACGACAGCGCAGATTTTGATATCAGGTATCATTTTCAGAAAATTCCGGTCTCTGTTTTTAACCCTTACCTAATCACCTACACCTCCTACCCTTTAGACAGGGGAACCCTGGAGATCAATGGAACATGGAGGGTGAGAAATGCTATTATTCAAAGCGAGAATCACCTCGTGATCATAGATCCACGAAGGACCGGTCGCGTGAGGAATAATGATAAAAAATGGCTTCCCCTGCCCTTGATCATGTCTTTAGTCCGTGAGCGTGGCAATGTGATTGATTATCAAATTCCCATTACCGGAAATTTAAAGAATCCGAAATTTCATCTGCACGATATAGTTATAGATTTACTCGAAAATATTTTTGTTAAACCTGCCACAACGCCCTACAGACTGGAGGTGAAAAATGTGGAAACTGAAATTGAGCACTCCCTGACCCTGACATGGGATACGCGACAGAGTTCACTTTACCCTTTTCAGGATAAATTTCTTTTGAAAATCGTGGATTTCCTGGCAAACGATCCGGGTGCATCCATCGCTGTTTTTCCCATCCACTATGCTGAAAAAGAGAAGGAATACATAGGGTTTTATGAAGCAAAGAAAAAGTATTTCCTGTTGACCGATCCCGCTCAATCCAAATATTTCAGCGAAAATGATTCTATAAGGGTTGATAAAATGTCGGTGAAGGATTCTTTGTTTGTTCGCTATTTAGACAAACACCTTCAGGATTCGATGCTGTTCACTGTCCAGGAGAAATGTGCTGCATTTGTCGGCACCGCCAACATTGATTCCAAATTCACACGGTTGAACAATGACAGGGAGAGGGCTTTTTTACAGGAGTTTGAGAAGGGTGCGGTGAAAAACCGTGTTAAAATACATGCCGGTGAAAATACCATCCCCTACAACGGTTTTTCCTGTTACAGGATAACCTATAAAGGTGAACTCCCGAAGGCGCTGATCAGGGCTTACCGGGAAATGAACGAATTAAATAATGAGGCCCCGCGGTATAAGTATAAAAAGGATCGGAGGAAAATCCGGTGAATGTGTGAATGATGTAACTCTTCCCTTTAATTATGTAACACATACGGATTCAAAGGAGTGCAACTTTGCAGCGTGAGAATTTCACCTCAAAACTTTGAATCGATGAAAACAACACTTAGAATTTTTTCCATTATATTTTTAATTGTCATCGGAACATGGATGGCACCGCAAAAAACCTCTGCCCAGAATGGATCGGTCAGCTTTCAGGTTTTTTATGATGAATTAAGCCCCTATGGAACATGGGTCGACAGCCCCGAATACGGATATGTTTGGGTTCCTGATGTAGCTCCCGGATTTACTCCTTATGCCACCAATGGTTATTGGGTATTTACCGTAGACGGGTGGACATGGATTTCCAATTATTCATGGGGATGGGCACCTTTCCATTATGGTCGCTGGTATACCGATCCATATTACGGCCCCATGTGGGTTCCTGATAATGAATGGGGCCCGGGATGGGTTACGTGGAGAAGATCAGGAGATTACTACGGATGGGCACCCATCGGACCCGGGATCAGCATCGAAATTGCTTACGGGAACGGATATAATTTACCTTACAACCAGTGGACATTTGTGCGTGACCGGGATTTTGGCAGGAGGAATATCAACAACTATTACGTCAACAATTCAAATAATATAACCATCATCAATAATTCAGTGGTGATAAATAATGTCCAGCTTGATCGTACCCGCAACGTGAGATACAATGCAGGCCCCGAAAGAGCGGAGGTGGAAAGGCGTGCAGGAAAGAAAATTGCTCCTGTAGCCATAAGGGAAACCAGTAAACCTGGTCAGAAGATGAGCAATAACCAGCTCCAGATATACAGGCCCATGGTTCAAAAAAATGTTCCCAGCCAACGGAAGCCTGCCCCGGCCAGGGTAGTTGATATAAAAGAGGTAAAAGCTCCGGCCGTAAGAGGGGGTAAAGCCCAACCGCAAAAGCCATATCAAACAACAAAACAGCAACCGCCCAAACAACAGCCGGCACCTCAACAACAGCAGCAACGGAAAGAGCAACCTGCAAAGCAACAGCCAGCACCTCAGCAACAGCAGCAACGGAAAGAGCAACCGGCCAAACCTCGGCCTGAACCACAAACCAAACCGCCTAAAAACACCGGTGGATGAACATTTTAACTCACAAATTATTTAACAAATTGTAAAAATTTAACAAACCTGTATTATGAAAAAGTTTTATCAATTTTTATCAGTGGTGATGGTTGCCATTCTCATTTCAGCCATTCCAATCGCATCTGTGGCCCAGGAAGGTCCAGCGAAGAGTATGGTCAGGACAAATGCAGCTACCTGTTATGATTATTGGTCAATCGGAGCATTCGGAGGCTTGACGCAATTCAACGGCGACCTATCCCGGAACATTACGATCAACCTCTATTCGAACAGCATAGGCTATAATGCCGGCCTGGTTTTCACAAAACAATTTGGACGTGTTATCGGAGTACGTGCACGGTTAGCCTACGGAAGATACTATAGCAATGTAAAAGACAAATGGGTTTGGGACTACAAAGGTGGCGATGGTATCCCGGCAAAGATTACAAACAGCTTTCAATCGACCATTTTTGAGTCTGATATTCAACTTACCGTTAACTGGCTGAATTGGATTTTAGGTTTTAAGCCCGAACGGATCTTCTCCTCTTATCTTATTGCCGGAGTTGGCATGGACCAGTCAAACGGGGTAAGAATGGATAACAACGAAACGGATATCGCCTACCTGGGTAAGAAGGCGAATGATTTGAATGTTGGAAATACAAAGGGGCTTGGAGGCAGTGATGTGGCTTTTAAGGTGAGTGCCGGACTTGGTTTTGATTTTAACCTGAGCAAACATTTTTCTGTCCCAGTTGAATTACTCTGGAGATGGCAGAATTCCGACCTGCTTGACATGACCGTCGGTGGTGCACAGGGTATGGTCAACGACATGTACAGTTCAGCGACCGTCGGAATAACCTACAAATTCGGTTATAACTGTCCTAAGGTCATTGTACCTGCGCCAGTTATTGTACCTGCAGCAGCTATTATTCCTATAGATCCCAAGGTTCATTTTTTTGTGGTTGCACCCAAAAACATTCCTGCAGAGCGCAATGTCAGGGAAATCTTCCCGATGCGTAACTATGTGTTTTTTAATCTGGGATCAACAGACATTCCCGATAGGTATGTTTTGCTCAGGAAAGACCAGGTAAAGGAATTCAAGGAAGAACAGGTTGCCTTATATACCCCTAAAAACAAATCTGGCCGTTCAGATCGGCAAATGGTTGTTTATTACAATATTTTGAACATCCTTGGAGACCGCTTAGGCAAGAATCCAACGGCAACGGTCAGGCTGACCGGTGCATCCATGCAAGGTATTGAAGATGGCCAGGCCATGGCAGAATCAATCAAACATTACCTGGTTGATGTATTCGGTATCGACCCTTCGAGGATTACTACCGAAGGACGTGTCAAGCCAAGGATACCTTCTGAAAAACCAGGAGGAATGAAGGAACTCGACCTCCTTCGTGAAGGTGACCGCAGAGTTTCGATTTGGAGTGCTTCGCCGGCCCTGCTGATGGAGTTCCAGAGCGGACCAGATGCTCCTTGGAAACCAGTGGAAATCTATGCCAAACAGGATGCTCCATTTGAAAGCAATGTGATTGTCAGTGTTGCCGGAGCTAAAGCAGCATTCACATCATGGTCACTTGAAATCACCAATGATCAGGGCACCATGCAAAATTTTGGCCCCTACACACAGGAACAGGTTGCCATCCCTGGCAAATCAGTCCTGGGCACGCGCCCCGAAGGTACCTATAAGGTCACCATGGTGGGTCAGGGGAAGAGTGGTATGATCGTAAGAATGGATACAACCGTAAATATGGTACTCTGGACCCCGGCTGTAAACGATGAGGTGATGAGATTCAGCATAATTTTTGAATTTGATGAATCAAAGGCCATTACGCTATACGACAGGTATCTTACCGATGTGGTAATGCCTAAAATCCCGGTGAACGGTACAGTTGTCATACACGGCTATACTGATATTATCGGAGATCCTGAATACAACCTTAAATTGTCGTTGGCAAGGGCAAATGATGTCAGAGCCACACTCGAAACCGGACTGGCAAAGGCAGGCAGAACCGACGTAAAATTTGAAGTATATGGATTTGGTGCCGATGAGAAATTGTCACCCTTTGAAAATAAATTTCCGGAGGAACGCTTTTATAACCGCACTGTTATCATCGACATTATTCCTCCTAAATAATTTGCATCAGTAACCAATTTTTTCTCCTGTTTCCAGGCTGTCTGAAGGTATTCAGGCAGCCTTTTTTAATGTCAGCCTATATTGATAAACCTTAAAAAGTATTTATGAAACTGCAATGTGTGAATAATGTAAATTATTTTAAAAGTTATGTAACACGAAAGGGGCTGGTGGCGAGTACCTTTGAGACTCACTTCTAAATCATATATTATGCCACTCTTCACATTATTAATCGTATTGATTGCCGCCGGAGTTGTTCTTTGGCTTGTCAATACCTACATCCCCATGGATAGCAAAATTAAAAGCATCTTTAACGTTGTAGTCGTGCTTATCGTCATCATATGGCTGCTCAAGATATTTGGAGTTTTTAATTACCTGATGGGAATAACCATTTAGCTCCCTTGTATAAATCAGTATGTCATTTAAAATATGGACTACCGGTATATTTTTTATCCTTCTGTTATTCATGGCGAAACTGTCAGTCGCACAATCAGAATCCGGAGTAGGGGAGTTACACCCGGTGGCTTTTGACAGTTTGTATATTGAAGATTATACCCATCTGCTGACAGCCCGCCTGTTTTTGCTTTTCCAGAATGCTTCCCTGCTCATCAATACCCCCGATTACAATATCTCAAAGATCGTTTACCGCCCAAATGTCAATGTCCGGATTGGTATTGCAGGTTTCTGGAAGTGGTTTGGCATTGGGTTATCCATCGACAATCCTTTCTATAAAACGAACCGGGAAGAATATGGGAAAACAACCACCCTCGATCTCAGGGTCAATGCCTTCGGCCGGAGAATTGCCGGCGAATTTTTTTTTCAGCAATACAAGGGGTTCTACATAAGCTCCCCTGAACGTTCCGATGAAACACACTACATCCTTCCCGACATGCGTACGGTGTCGGTTGGCATTGCCGGTTACTGGATCTACAATGATAAACGATTTTCAATCAGGGCTGCATTCATCCAGAACGAGCGTCAGAAAAAGAGTGCAGGGAGCCTGGTTGTCAGACCCTCCTTTCTCTATTACAGCATCTCTTCACCCCTGGGAATCATTCCCGGAGAAATTGTGGATGCGTACAATATACCATCTTCGAATTTGGTAACAGATGGCGAATTTTATTCCATAGGACTCTCTCCCGGCTATGTTTACACCCTGGTATTCCTGAAAAATTTCTACGTTACTGCAGCTGCTTTCCCGGGCGTATCCTGTAATTTTGCTTCTTACAGAAATGATCTGAATACCTATTCAGTATTTGAATTTGCCTTTCAGCTCAGCGGCAGGTTCGCTCTGGGATATAATTCTGATAAATGGTTTCTTGGAGCTTCGGTTCAAACGGGTTTCAATGAAATTCCAGACCACCTCAACAATTCATTGTTCAACTATAATGTAGCTCAATTCCGTTTTTGGGGCGGAATGCGCTTCGACATCTTCAAAAAGAAAAAAAGATAATATGTGTTTAGTATGAAATTCAGGCTATTTCTTGTCACTCTTTATATTTTTCTTGTAATTCACGGGGAGGCCCAGGAGAAGAAAGACACGCTTACCCCTCAGAAAATTGACAGCTTGTCGCCCCAGCAAGTCGATACCCTGATTCAAAAAATGGATACAGTGATTATCACAAAGGAACCCCAGAACATAACTCCTGTAAGTTCTTTTGGTCGAGCATATGCAAGCTCCTACTGGACGGATACAAAGTCGGTATTTACCAATCCATTGCACTGGAGGAAAGGTCAGATCATTGCAGCTGCAGCAATTACTGCCGGAACGATAAGTTTGGTTATTTGGGGGGACAAGCCGATAGAGCAATTTTTCTACAGGAATGAATCCAGTTTTATCAGTAACTCTTCCTATTACTTTTTTAGTCCTTTGGGAACCGGACTCATCAGCATTCCGGTATTAGGTGTCTTTTTTGCCAGTGGCGTGATCTGGAAGAATAAAAAAGCAAAAGAAACAGGATTGAAAGGACTGGAAGCCTATGTTATTACAGAGGTGTTCACCAATGTGATCAAGCAGATTGCGCACCGGCACAGGCCTTACCAGGATGATCCTCCCAATCCCTTTGCCTGGGAAGGACCCTTTAACTGGGGTGGTGATTATGGAACGTTTGGCTATAATTCATTTCCTTCAGGACACTCTTCATCGATATTTGCAGTCGCAACGGTGATTGGGCTGGAATACTGGGATACCAAATGGGTTCCTGCTGTTTGTTTTAGCTTGGCGGGTTTCACGGCACTTTACCGGCTGGCCGTTAATGATCACTGGGCTTCGGATGTTTTATTCGGGTCAGCACTTGGATTTGCCATCGGCAGCATGGTCTATTTCAATACCAATAAAAAGCTGCAGATTATCCCGGTCAGTTCAACTGGAATGGGGTTCACCATGATCTACCATTTCTAGTTGTAATATCCCCTGCGCTGCTTATCTTCAAGGAAAATCAGAAGAAATACTTTCTGCTCAGTCTGAATTGAATGCACGCCCGGCATGCCGCGCTGATACAGGTCATTATAATAAAGCTGGGCTTCTGCTCCGATACTCAGGAATTTATAAAGCCTGACCGTAACCCTTGGTTTTAAAATATGGATCAGATTATTTCCATTGGTTCCGATATAAGTACGCATCCAGTAAAAATAGTATCGCAACGTGGCCGTGGCATATTTCCCAAGGTTAAATGTACTTTCAAACTTTGCTTCCAATCCACCCACGAAATTATAGTCCCTGACCTGGGTCGTATCAATGACAAATTTTTCACTATTCCCGCCAAAGGGTACCAAAGCCAGGTGGATACTTGTATAAAGATTGCTCGTTTTGGTTAACGGGTATTTTGAAACCACTCCGCCTCCGAAACCAATGGTGCCCAGCTCAAATGTGTTGTTATCCCAATAGTCATAATACTGGAAGCCCCCCACGAGAAAGGCCATTTTTCCGAGTTGCGCATTTTTGCCAAACAGAATTCCATAGCCGAGTATGTTATCAAGGTATTTTCTTCCCACGCCAAGGTTGATATCTACGCGAAGTTTGAAAAAATCAAAAGGTTTTCTTTTCCGGAGTTCGAATGGATTCCCATAATCAAACTGAGCGTTGAACATAGCGCTATAGGTCGATTTTCCAAATACATCGTAGGGTGTTTCATTGATCTGCCGGAATCCGGCGTATAAAGAAAAGTTAATTGGTTCTTTCTCATAAACCTCTTTATTGGTCCTTCTGAAAGATTTCCCCTGGATCAGCCTGTTGAAACCCCTCATCGGATCGACCAACCCGGCTGCAATCTCACGAATTACCCTTTCTCTTCCCCGGGTGCGGTCATCCAGGATATTTGAACTTAAACGGTAAAATATCTCTCCGAAAAAGGTTCCATTTATCGGCGTGTAAATAATATCATTGTATGACGGCCGGGTATTTTCCCCGAAATATTCCCACATCAGACTGCCTCCTACTGCAAAGCAAAAGGACTGATAAAAATTATATCCGTTGGCCCGCCCTGCATTGTAGGAAAGTGTTCCGGAATAGGGATGCCCGATAAAATTTACACCAAACCGGTCATTATCCCATTCCCATCCTTTTTCTATATTATATTTCCATGACTGGATCCCGATGCGTGCATAATCGGCATTTAAGGCATACCTGTCGAGGGCCCAGGTAAAGGTCAGCGCACCCAATACTTCCGCTGAAGGGATCCATAGCGGATATCTTTTATTGTAAGCCGTATCATCCTCAAGAAGATCGCCATACTTGTTTTGTTTCAGGGTATCAACGAGTGCGCTTTTCCGGGGTTCATTGCCAACTGAATCGGAAAGTTTTTCAACTTTAACTGAATCGATTTTTTTTATTTGTTCTTCTCTTGTTCCTTTTCCCGGTACAATGGTATCGGTCGGGGCCACTTTTTTTGGATTTTGCGGAACAACCTCCTGGCCATGCAGAAAGACTGATGATAATAGGAAGAAAATAAGGAGATAGAATGTTTTCATATTATTGACTTTCAGTTAATCCGGGGATGGCGACAGGAATAAGAAAATCCACCAGCACATTGTGGTGCGCCCTGGATACATGTTCGGTAAAGGCTTTCATGCCCCGGTGCAGGGCTGAAGCATATCTTTTTCCCAGTTTCAGAACAATCTTCTCAAGATGCTGTAATTCAATCCTGATCGCAATTTCCCGACCCTCTTTATCTTTAGGCAATGTCTGATCGACCTCTTCAAGGTTCATCAAAAACACCTTATCGACTTCATTAAAAAACTCAACAAGAATCCTGTCGCACGAGAAGGTTTTTATATGTGCAATATGAACGGCCGACATTTTTTCAGCCTGATCCAGGCTGCCATCCCCGTTGGCAGCAAGGATTGATACATATACCGGCAATTTCAGAAGGGCATTAATTTCCGGAACAGACAGATTTTTAAACAGTTTCATTTTTTTTCATACCCGGCACTTAAAATACCCGATACCCCTTTATTTGTTATTTGTGGTGGCCATTCCCATTATTTTGCCCTCCTTGTCCATTGTTGCCATGGTTCTTATTTTGTTCCTGGCGCTCATTATGCCTGGGTTGATACATGCTCTTCCCATGACCAGGACCAGGGATTAAACAGGAGGAGAGCAGGGTCGTTCCCAACAGCATAACAACTAAAATTATTGTTTTGACGATTTGAACGGGCCTTACATATTTAGAAGCTTCCTTATGATTGAGTCTATCCGGATCGGAAAAAATATTTAACGATTTCATTTTGTAAAGTGTTAATTGTGAATGTATTTTCATTGTACAAAGGTGAGGCTATCGGCCCCGGATTGTGTTACATAATTGTAGCAAAGAGTTACATCATTCACACATGGTGTTGATCGATGAAATTTTAGCTTTCCTATTCAAATTTTGCAAAGTTTAACCTGGCTAAATAAAGTATTGCCATAAATGTGTGAATGATGTAAAAGATTTTATAAGTTGTGTAACATTCAGGCCTGTTTACTGCAATATATTTGTGTTTTACCCCATATATATTTAGAAAATCAGCACTATGAATACTACTATTGGGTTCTATGCTACCCATGAAAAAGCAATCGAAGCCGTCCTATTACTCGGACAGGCCGGATATCCGGTTCAACAAGTTTCCTTGTTAGGGAAAGCTGTGATCATTGATGACCTCCTGTATGTAAAAAGTAACAAATGGATTAAAAACATTCCCGTAACCCTTGGCGCTATACTGGGCCCAGTTCTGGGAATACTTTCCGGATTGAATGTAATGGCTATTCCCGGATTCGGATTTCTATCAGGGACAGGTGCCATGCTGGGTGCGTTGGCCGGATTTTCAATGGGAATTGTTGCAGGGGGTATCCCATCACTCATTGCCACTTTGGTAATTAAAAGCCGGGCTGTATTAAGATACAAGGAACATACGGAGGAAAGAGGGTTCAGGGTGATTGCCCATGGAACCAACGCGGAGATCGAAAAAGCCCGTGAAATTCTCCGTACCCACCCTGGAAATGTCGAGGTAAAATGTGACTAGAATTCATAGAAGGGGTAATCGGTATATCCCTTTTCATCAGCAGTATAAAACAGATCCATTTTGAGATCGGTGGATAAAGGCCAGTTGTTTTTATACCTTAACACAAGGTCGGGATTATTAATGAACGGGCGTCCAAAGGCCACCAGATTACCCAATCCGCTTTGCAGATCAGATTCTGCCCTTTCCTTGTCATAACCTCCTGACAGAATAATGGTGTTGCTGAAATTTTTACGAAAGAGTTCTTTTATGGCCAGTGGCACCGGAGGAGCCCCCAGGGCGGAATGGTCAACAAGGTGAATGTAAGCTATCCCGAGATTATTCAGTTTTTCTGACAGGTATTTATAGGTGTCCTCAGTTTCAGGGTAGGGCGGCATGTCACTGGCAACACCATAAGGTGATAGACGAATGGCAGTTTTTTCCTTCCCAATGGCTTCCGCTATAACATCTGCCAGCTCAATAACAAATCTGCAGCGGTTTTCGATATTTCCGCCATAACTGTCTTTACGGACATTGCTCACTGGCGATATGAACTGCTCGAGCAGGTATCCGTTGGCTGCATGAAGTTCAACACCATCAAATCCGGCATCCATGGCATTGAGTGCTGCATCCACAAATTCTGTTTTGGTATGTAAAATGTCTTCAGTGGACATTGCACTTGGTACCGGAAAATCCTGCATCATTGCTGCATCGGTCCACATCTGCCCGGCTGCCTTAATGGCCGAAGGGGCAAGTATCTGCGCCCCGGCAGGCATGTTGTCGATATGGCTTATCCTTCCGGTATGCATGAGTTGAACAAATATCTTCCCTCCTCCTTCATGCACTGCAGAAGTTGTTTTCTTCCAACCTTCAACCTGTTCCCTGCTATAGATCCCGGGGATCCGGGCATAGCCCAATCCATTGGGCGATGGAGCAGTTCCTTCTGTTATGATAAACCCTGCCCCAGAACGTTGTTTATAATATTCGGCCATCAGCTCATTCGGTATATTTCCGATCGCTCTGCATCTTGTCATTGGCGCCATGACAACCCTGTTATTCACCTTTATGGACCCAAACATGTCGGGGGTAAACAATTTATATTCTTTCATTTCTTTTTTTTATTTCTTCATTTTGGTAGGGATGATGAGCATCGGTATGGATGTGTGATGCAAAACTTTTTCCGTAACGCTTCCCATCACGATTTCCTCTAACCATTTCCGGCTGTGAGATCCCATTACGATAAGATCTGCATGTATCTCTTTTGCAGTTTTCAGGATAGAATCAGCAAAATCACCCTCCTTGACTACAGTCTGGATGGTTTCATCACCCAAATGATGTTTAGATTTATCAAGAAATTGTTGTGTCGCTTTTCTTAGCCCCAGAATGGTATCCGGCTGCGATGCCCCCATTTCCATATACCCGTTATATCCCATGATCGGGGAATATTCCATGGATGAGTAATAGACAGGGTCGGATAAAACATGGATTAAAACAATCTGGGCATCCATGGCTTTGGCCATGGCAAATCCCTCTTCGGCCACTTTTTGTGCGGTTGGATTATAATCCAAGGCGATCAACACTTTTGTTGTCATTTTTTTTAACATGGTACAATTGAATTTTAAGGAAGCTAAATTAGCTCCCTGTCAAAGAAACTATGTTATATAACTTTTGAAAAGAGTTACATCATTCACACATTTACATGGGTGAATTGCTTAACAGCTGTTTCGTTTCATTTTGCTTCTGAGGGTCACCATATCCATCATTTGCCGAACTGTAAAACCGATGTTCTTTTTCTTCTTCAATCCCATCAGTTTCCTGGTTGCTTTCGGCCTCCGTTCCGGAATAATTCATTATCTGCCAGTCCGGAATATAGGTGAAATCGCTTTGTTTTTTCATGTTGATGAATTTATAATAACATCCTAAAGATCGGTACCTTGAGCAAAGAAACTGTTACATTATTTTTCAAAAAAGTTATATTATTCCCACATTTTTTTCTGATATTTGAGATACCCATCCATATTGAAATGCCGTACTTCCCGAACGGGAATGACTGTATTGCCCAATTGATTCGGGAAGTCAGAAGAAAGGAAAGATTGGACTTTTCGGAATGTGCTACTTTCTGAAGCCTGTAAGATCAACGACTGATAAAAGGCATTTACGGTCATCACCGGTTACAATGCCTTCCATATAAACATAAGCCAGCGACTGATTTTCATATCCAAGTTTCACCTGGCACGATTCTTTGGCATTGCCGGTATAGACTTTACTTAGAAAAAGGTTGAAAACAGACTTAGAGTCTTCAGAAATGAAAAGCTTAAAGTTGCTGTTTACCAGTGCAAAGCGCTTATCCCTGAGTATTTCGGCACCTGTAAAGTTCAAGTCGCAGATTATCCCGTCAGCATTGAGGGTGAAATAACCCATGGGTGCAAAATCGTACAACATGGTGTACTTTTTCAGGGCAGCTTCAGCCGTTTCATTGGCCTGGTGCAGTTCTTCGTTCTGCATTTCCAATTCGATCTGGTGTACCTGGAGTTCATGCAAAAGCCGTTTAACATCCATGTCCGAAGATGGATTTTCTGTTGTTCCCTGTTTTACCTTCAGTTGTTCCTCGGCTTTTATCCTCAGCAACCGGGCATTTGACGGATTCAATTCTTCTTTACTCATGGGTTGATAGCTTTTTAATGACCATAATCATTCCTGTTTCAGCAAGTTGGTTGCCATCTGTAAGATTTACCTGCCATTCAACGACCGGTTTAATGCCTCCGGCTGCCATGACCTGCATTTTGATTTTGTCGTTCATTTTTTTATCCAGGACAAGCTGCAATTTTTTTTCTGTTTTTATTTGTACCAGCGAAGGTACAAACAGATGAATGAAATTCCGGTTAACGACCTCTTCACTTTTCTTACCAAAAAACTTTTCAGCCTGAAGATTGAACAAAAGTATTTCCCAGCCGGTTGTCAGTGCAATAATCACATCGGATGAAGAATTTAAAAGCATAAAATTCAGCCTTTCTGATCTCTGTAATTTTACCTCCACCTGCTTCAGATCGGAGATATTGATAAAGGTAATAACCAGCCCGTCAATCCGGTCATCGAAGGTACGATAGGGCATAATACGAACCGAAAACCATCGACCGTCCTTCGCCGGAATCTGCTTTTGAATAAATACGAGGGTGCTGATCACTTCAAGCGCATCGGTCGACAGATCGGGGTATATCAGGTCGGAAACCTGGTCGGTAAAAGGCCGGCCGATGTCACTTTTGATCAATTTAAATATTTTAGTCGCCTGCAAGGTATAACGACGGATATTCAATTCTTTATCGAGAAACAGGGTGGCAATATCCGTGCTGTTGAGCAGGTTTTTCATGTCATTGTTCACCCGCGAAAATTCATCCACTTTCGACATCAACTCTGCATTGACGGTTTGAAGTTCTTCATTCAGGCTTTGCATTTCCTCTTTCGAGGTTGTCAGCTCTTCATTGGTTGATTGCAGTTCTTCGTTGGTTGACTGCAATTCCTCGTTCGCCGATTTCAACTCTTCCTGCGATGTCTGCATCTCCTCCAATGTATTCTGCATCTCTTCACGCGTGTGCTGCAACTCTTTCTCTACTTCCGATTGCCTGACAGGACTTTTGGTTTTATTCCCGGTTCCTGGTAAAATGATGGAGTTTGCCATTTCAGGAACATCAGTGAAAATGATCATGACGGTACCCAGTAATGGCTCAGGTTTATCAATCCATTGAAGGTTGATATTCACTGTTTGGTTTCCGCCGTTTGTCCCCAATTTTAAGTTGCGTAACAAAGCTCCCTCTTTTTTTACCAGGACTTTACGGAATGCAGCGGAAAATTCGTTGCGCAAGCCTTCGCGTAACATGGCAAAAATATTCAGGTTCGCCTTCCCAACTGCAGGCTCGAGGTACTTTCCGGTATGTCCGCTGATGTATATGATATCGCCATTTTCGTTCACCAGTACGCCTGCCGGGGTATAATTTTGCAATAACATTTGATCCGCCAGCGTCTGGATATTCACGGATGATCTGGCTGTCACCTGTTTTTCAGGATGGGTTGGGTTGCTCCTGGAAAAGGAAGAGGGAAAATCATATAATTCGGGTACAAGTGAAGTGACAGACCGCTGGAAAATTTTTAATTTTGAATCTACCGGGGTGAAAAGATAACTTTGCGTTCCAAGCGTTTCAGAGCTTCCAAGCAACAAGATCCCATCCTGGTTGATACTATAATAAAAAAGGCCCAGCAGTTTGCGCTGAAGTTCGGGTTCCATGTATATCATCAGGTTCCGGCAGGAGAGGAAATCAATCTTGGTAAAAGGCGGATGCATGATGATATTGTGCTGTGCAAACACGACCGTTTCCCTTATTTCAGTATTGATGTGATAGCCATCTTCTGTCTTATTGAAAAACCGGTTCAGGCGATGCGGGGAAATATCGGCAGCAATATTTTCAGGGAAATGGCCTTTTCTTGCTGTTTCTATGGCTTCATTATCGAGATCGGTGGCGAATATCTGCAATGAATGACCTCCATGCGGGTTAACGATCTCCAGAACCTCTTTAAACACAATTGCCAGTGAATAAGCCTCCTCTCCCGTTGAACATCCCGGTATCCATGCCCGCATGACCGATCCTGATTGTTGCCGCCCAATGATAGCTGGAATTACATTCTCCTTAAGTTTTTCCCATACCTGGGCATCCCTGAAAAATGAGGTAACGCCGATAAGCAATTCTTTGAATAATATATCCATCTCTTTCGGGTTCTCCTGTAAAAAGTGGACATATGAACCGATCTTTTCTATCTTATGAACCCCCATCCTGCGTTCAATCCGGCGGTATACCGTATTCTTTTTATAAAGTGAAAAGTCGTTCCCTGTATGGGTTCTGAGAAGAATAATAATTTTTTCGAGTGCGCTTTTATCTTTTATCTCTTTATCTACATCCTGGGTGACGGCAGGAAAATGTTTAACGAAATCGAGGAGTTTGGAGGGTAATTCATGAGGGGAGGCCACAATGTCGACCTGTACCGAATCGATGGCATTGCGGGGCATACTGTCAAATTTCGCAGTGAAGGGATCCTGAACCATGACCAGGCCGTTTTTTTCTTTAATTGACCGAAGGCCTAAACTGCCATCTGAACCCATACCGGATAAAATAAGTCCGATACTTTTTTCGCCCAGGTCATCAGCAAGTGAACGTAAGAAGAAATCAATGGGGAGACGAAGACCCCGAACCTCCAGTGGTTCGAACAGATGCAACACCCCTTTTAAAATGGACATGCTCTTGTTTGGTGGGATGACATATACACAATTCGGTTTTACCCGTAATCGATCTTTGACCTGAAAAACCTTCATGGTTGAGATTCGCTGAAGCAATTCAGGCAACATGCCTTTTTGTGTTGGATCCAGATGCTGGATGACCACATAGGCCATTCCGCTGTTTTCAGGTACATTGCCCAGGAATTGTTCCAGGGCCTCCAATCCGCCAGCCGACGCACCGATGCCGACAATTGGGAAAGAGACTGTACTCCGATGCGATGTTTTTGCTTTTGAAGGAATAACCGGCTTTGGTTTCATCTTATTCACACAAAATGGTTATTAGAATATGTAAATTTCGGAATAAAGTGCCATGAATAACATACAAATAAAAATATAACAGAAAATCAGAAATGTTTTCTCTGGTTAAATAGTTTATAAATTTCAAACCAAACAATGGTGGTAAATCCCGCCAGACTGCAAAGGGTAATATTCATCATCGAAAGCCTGTGAAATTGAAAGAGATCCAGGAAAAATGGAACGTTCAATATGATTGTGAGGAAGAATATGGCTCCGCCGATAACCCATGCAACAGCTTTATTGGGCGTAATTATTATTTTAAAAATATGGTCGGTCCATGAACGGTTTGTCAGAATAACTGCAATGTTTGCGAGTATCAGGGTGATAAATGCCATGGTGCGGACTTCAGTAGCTTCATATCCCAGACGCAAGCCCAAAAGGTATACCGCAAGGGACGCCAAAAGGATCCCTACTCCCTGGAGGCAGCTGAACATGATTTTTTTTATTCCAAAAAATGGTTGATCCATGCTCTTTGGTGGACGTTGCATTACATTTTTCTCGGCTTTTTCTGCTTCGAATATGATGGAACAGGCCGGGTCGATAATCAATTCAAGGAATACGATATGAACAGGCCATAAAATGATGGGGAGATTGGCCAGTAAAATAGGGATCAATGACAATCCGGCTATGGGCACATGAATTGCGAAGGTATATCCGAATGCCTTTTGCAGGTTATCGAATATCCGTCTTCCCATCTTTATGGCTCCGACAATGGAGGCAAAGTTGTCGTCCATGAGTACAAGTGAAGATGCCTCCCTGGCGACATCGGTGCCTTTTTTGCCCATCGCGATCCCAATATTGGCCGATTTCAGCGCAGGAGCGTCGTTAACTCCATCTCCTGTCATGGCTACAATTTCACCATTTTTCTTTAATGCAGTTACGATTTTCAGTTTTTGTTCAGGGACCACCCTGGCAAAAACATTGATTTCCTTAATCTTTTCGCATAAGTCATCATCCGTCATCACCTGTAATTCCTGTCCCGTAATGCACAGGTCGGCATGTTCAAGTCCAATTTCCCTGGCAATATGTTTGGCTGTTACCGGGTAATCACCGGTGATCATGATGACCCTGATGCCTGCATTATGGCATTCAGTCACAGCTTCCTTTACGTTTTTCCTGATAGGATCGGACAACCCGATCAGCCCGATAAAGTCAAAATTAAAATCATGCTGGATTTCTGGCAGCCCTTTACCATTAATTGTGGCTTTTGCAACACCCAGCACCCTTAAGCCACTGGCAGCCAATTCTTCAACAGCCAGGAATAACCTTTTTTTGTTCTTCTCATCCAGGTGACAAAGATCAAAAATGGCTTCCGGGGATCCTTTTGCAGCAATAACTTTTTCCTGTGTGCCTTTTTCTGAGTAGGCCCGCGACATGGCCAGCAATTTTTTATCGAGCGGGTACTCCTTAATCATTTCCCAGCTCTTATGAATATGTTCGGTTCCCTTCAGGTATTGATCCCCCATGCCGATGATCGCCTTTTCCATGGGGTCAAAGGGGTTGATTTGACTCGATAGAATGCCATATTCAATAATTTCATGGAATTCAGGATCGAACTCCTTGCCCTTTACAACAGTCAGGAAATCTGTTCCGTTGAAGAGACTGGTTACCGTCATCTTATTTTGGGTCAACGTACCGGTTTTATCGGTGCACAGCACCGTTGCTGAGCCAAGTGTTTCTATGGCCGAAGGGTTTCGCGTCAAAACTTTCTTTTTTGACATGCGCCATGCCCCCAAAGCCATGAAGACAGTGAGGATCACAGGAAATTCTTCAGGTAAAACGGCCATCGCCAGTGTTATCCCGGCCAGGAACCCATTGACAAGGTTTCCCCGTGTAATGGTATAACCAATAATGACGAGGATACAGAGGACTGCTGCAACGACCGTAAGTTTTTTTACCAGCGACCCCATCTCTCTTTTTAGCCTTGTAGGTTCTGCTTCAATCCCTTCAAGCGCCCTGCCAATTTTGCCAATTTCGGTATTCACACCAGTGCTGGTAACCATGGCTATTCCGTTACCCTGAACAATCATTGACCCCGAATAAACGAAAGGCACATCGTCGCCACCGGGCTGAATGTTTTTTTCAACGCTGTCCCATATCGTTTTTCTTACAGGAATTGGTTCACCGGTCAGCAATGATTCATCGGCAAGTAAACTTACAGCTTCCAGAACAGTGGCATCGGCCGGCACCCTGTCTCCCTCCTGCAAAACGATGATATCGTCGGTCACCACTTCAACGCCTGCAATTCTTATCTCCTTTCCGTCACGGATTACCAATGCCCTGGGACTGGCGAGATCTTTTAGTGCACTGAGCGCCTTTTCTGTCTTTTTTTCCTGGAAGAATTCGATGCCCATGATGACAATGACAAAGCAGAGAAGCATGATCCCTTCCCGTATGTCGCCCATCACCATGTATAAAGTACCACAGGCAACCAAAAGGATGAACATGGGTTCCCTGACAACACCAAGTGCTATGGTGAAATAATTTTTGGGTTTTGATGACGGAAGATTGTTATACCCTTCAGTAATCAGTTTTTCTTTTGCCTGTTCGGTGGTCAGCCCGGTATTCATGAAAGTCACATCCTCGCCATATACCAATGCAACTCCTTTTCCATCTTTTTATACTGGAAGATCGACGTGATGATTTTTTGCAGCCGGATGAAAGCCGTTTCGCTTTTAACCACATAGTCGAACGCTTTGTGATGCATGCAGCTTATGGCCACGTCAATTTTATCCTGCGCCGACAGCATCACCACGGGAATATCCGGATTGAATGCTTTTATTCTGTCTAAAGTTTGCAGTCCGTTCATCGCGGATTTATCAATTCCATCCAGCATATAATCCAGGATCACTACATCCGGTTCGCAGGCTAAATTCAAGATGCAGAGCTCGCCGGTTGCAAACGTTTCAATATCAAAATCGGCATGTTCCAGAAAATCGATTTCGAGAGATTTTAAGTAGACGGCATCATCGTCAACCAGGAACAATTTTATTTTATTTTCATTTTTCATGTCGTGGTTTTTTTTATTCTGTTTAACTCCTCCTGAAGTTCTTTGCAAGCCTGCGAACAAACATTGGCGAGTTTTACCACCATATCATGGATCCCCTCCTCCTGTTTTTGAGTGCTTGCATATTCCTGTACTTTTTTGGCCATATTTTCGAAATCCATACTGATCCCCATGATGGCAAAAGAGGGGATCATCTTATGTACAGCCGAGTAAAGTGAGTTCCAGTCCTTGTTTTTGAAACTTTGATTCATAGCCTGTATCAACGGCGGTGTTTGTTCGAGATAGAGTGAAATCATCTCCATCATCAACGTTGGGTTGGATTTTGTGCGATGGATCAGGTAATCCAGATCCGTATATTTTAATATATTACTGCGCTCCCCGGCTGTTTCATCCTGTAGATTGGTTTTAATGCAGGATGGTTTCTTAACCAGACTGACAATTTTACTGTACAATAATCGCTCATCTACAGGCTTGGCTATGTAATCATTCATCCCGACCATTTTGCACTTCGCCAGGTCGACCGTTGTAACATCCGCAGTGAGTGCGATGATGGGGATGGAGGAGTTCATTTTTTCACGAATATATTCGGTGGCTTCAAATCCGTTCATTTCGGGCATCTGAAGGTCCATTAAAATAATATCGTAGGCTTTAGTCAGCAGTCGTTCGGTGGCAATTTTCCCATTACCCGCGATATCGCATTCAAATCCAAAATCATCCAGCAGGGTCTTCATCAGCAGCTGATTGAGAGCTATATCCTCCACTACCAATACTCTGATGGTTCTGATTTCCGTGTCCAAATCTGCTATTTCTGCTTCTGTTTCAGCATCAGCGTTGGTTTTTTGGAAAGTCAGTTTAAAACTGAAGGTAGAACCAATGTCAATTTTACTTTTTACCCACACAGTCCCACCCTGCGGCTCAACCAATTGTTTAACGATGGCCAGTCCAAGTCCTGTCCCTCCATATAACCTTGAAGTTCCGCTGGATGATTGCTGGAAATTTTCAAAAATTTTCTCCAGTTTATTTTCAGCTATTCCAATCCCTATATCTGTTACCGCAAATTCAATTGTGGCCTGCTCCTCATCTTCATTCAACAGACGGACCGATACTTTGATTGAGCCGTTGGCTGTAAACTTCACCGCATTGCTCACCAGGTTTAGGATGACCTGGTGCAGACGTACAGGGTCGCCCAACAGTACCTCAGGAATATTAGGGTCATATTCCTTGATCAGTTCCAGGTTCTTTTCACGGATTTTTGTCTCAAACAGGTGGAGCATGGCTGAGATCGACAGAGACATTTTAAACGGAATCTGTTCAAATATCATTTTCCCTGCATCAACCTTGGCCAGGTCGAGTATGTCGTTTATCAGCACGATCAGTGCATCGCCACTCATTTTAATGGCAGTCAGGTACTCTTTTTGCTTGGCCGAAAGTTCTGTTTTTAAAAGGACTTTGGTAAATCCGATGATGGCATTCATGGGGGTACGGATTTCATGGCTCATGTTCGACAGAAACTGCTGCTTTGCCTTTACCGCGCTTTCTGCTGTTTTTGTGGCACTTTCCGCATTTATTTTTGCCTCCTCCGCAATCGATGTTGCCAGTTCGGCAAAAACAATGGCCTCTGTCAGCTCCTTTTCAATTCTTTTTTGATCCGTAATGTCCCTGGCTACCACGACTGCACCAAGCACATTCCCCTGGTCATCCTTATATACTGAGCCGTTAAATAACACATCCGTTAACTTTCCATCCCGGATGGTGAGTGGGTAATCGGTTACAAAACCTTTAGCAAAAACCCTCCTGTACACCTCCCGTGCTTTTTTGGGCGCGGTAAAATAGTCGAAGAAGTCGGATCCTGTGAGCTCTTTTCTTGAAATTCCGGTGATGTTGACCGAGGCCTCATTCATGTCGGTGATCTTTCCTGCAGGAGAGATCGTAAATAAGGGATCACGGCTGGCTTCAATAATACTGCGTGCATAATTGGCAATGATCAGCTCCTCCGCCCTTTTTTCCTTCTCATCATTCTGAAAGGCAAGTTCTATGTTGGCAATGCCCAGCTCTTTTGCACGTTTCCCCTTTTCATCCTTTTGAAAGGCTAGCTCTTTATTCGCAATTCCCAGCTCCTTTGCACGTTTGCTTTTCTCTGTTTTCAGAAAAGCAAGTTCTTTATGCGCCAGGAGTAACTCTGCTGCCATTTTTTCATTCCGCTCTTTTTGAGAAGCTATTTTATTTCGGGCTGCAATCAGCTCTTTCGTTTCTTTTATTATGGCCATATTCTTTGTTTTTAGCATTCAATTTCTTCGATGGGACTTCGCCTTTTTGTTTTCAGTTGTTTAAAGTGGGAAGGGGAGAGCCCGGTTGCTTTTTTAAATTGGTTGGAAAGATGTGCCACACTGCTGTAATTCATCTTCCATGCAATCTCCGAAATGGTTAATTCATCGTAGATGATCAGTTCTTTTATCCGTTCAATTTTATGCGCGATGATGAAATGCTCGATGGTGGTTCCCTGTACTTCCGAAAACAGGTTTGCCAGGTAGGTGTAATCGTGGTTTAGTTTTTTACTTAAAAAATCGGAAAAATTAATTTTGATCATTTCTGAGTTGTGATGAACCATTTCAATAATGGCATTTTTTATTTTTTCGATCAGGATCGCTTTTTTGTCGTCCATCAGTTCGAGACCGGAACCATGAAGCGCTTTTGCCAATTTCAAGCGCTGATCATCAGAGATGTTTTCCATGATCTCTACTTCACCCAGGTCAACTACAATAAAATGAAGTCCAAGGCTTTTCAGCGCCTCTTTCACCGCCATTTTACAGCGGGAACTCACCATGTATTTAATATATATTTTCAATCAGCATAATTTTTTTATGATTGGTTGAATAAATGCGTTTTCTCTGTTTCGTATGCAATATGTCCTGATTTCGCAAATGATTCCTGAGTGGCCTGTCGGTGCTTTTATATTTTTCCATAGTTAATCTGGCCATGAGATAACTTACCGTTGACTCTGCGCCCTGGTTCAGATTCACGTTCGCTTCCTCCAATCCGTCATAACAGCCTCCGGTGCAGGGATTGTAAACAATCTGGTGCAGGCGGTTCTTCCCTAAAAACCAGTTGAATGCGGTTTCCATCATTGTATGGTATTGATCACCCATAAAAACATCATAAAATTTGCTGAGGGTCATGATGGTATAGGCAACGTCAATGGGTTGTTCGCCAAAATGGCCGGCCTTTACTCCCCGATGAAGCCAGGTCCTGTTTGAAATGACCTCGATCCCGTTTTCATTAAATATTTTTGACAATAAAAATTCAAAGGAGGTGAGTGCAATCTCTTTATAAACCGGTTCTCTGGTTAAAAGCCAGGAATATAACAATGCTTCGGGCAGGATGCTGTTGGCATAGGTGAGGTAACCCTCGAACCACGCCCATGTTTGGGTTGATTCATGCCTGTACATCTGAACCAGGCGATTCGCAAGGGTTTGCAACAGGAGCTTCTTTTCCGTAGACTTTTTTGCCTGCTGGAAGTAATATAATCCCTTGATGGCGAAGGCCATGGCCCTTGTCGAATGTATAGTGAAAAGATGGCTCTGGGCTTTTTCAAAAATGGCTTCAGCCTCAGATATCATGGATCCGGGTAAAATACCGGTCAGTGAAATTAAATATCCAAGGGCCCACACCGCTCTTCCATTTGAATCATCAAGATTTTCCTCCTGGTTTTGCCTGGTAAACATGCCACTGTTATGCATGTAATTTAAAAAATTACCGGCCGGCAGCTGGCAGGCTTTTATGAAACTGAGATAGGTTTGAATGGCCGGTAAATCTTTGGGTTCATTGGTAAGCTTGTATTGCATGCACATGGCAATCAGGGCCCTGGCATTGTCGTCGAGGGTGTAGCCTGATTTCAGGTTGGGTTGATTTATTTTTGAAAACTGGATGATTCCCTTACCGGTGGTCATTCTGTTCAAATGACTTAGATTGATAGCGGGGATATCGTATTGAATTGATAAATGATCGTTGGTTATTTTATTAAACAGCATGGCATGTTCAACGGCAGAATTTTCCCAGGCGGTTGAAACTATCTTTTGCAACGTATTGGTGCTGATATTCCTGCGTAGCGGCTCATCGTTCAGCAGCCGGTTTATTCCAACGGCCAGCTGTTTTGAGTTGCCAAAATCGAAAATGATCCCGGTGTCTTCAGTTAAAACCTCCCTTGCATGCGGAATGGGGGTGGAGATGATGGGGCATGCACAACTCATGGCATAGACAAAAGTGCCGCTTACAGCCTGATTTGGATCTTTGCTGGTAAACAGGTAGATATCGGTCAGCTGCAAATATTCCAGCAGGTCGGGCAGTGACAGGTAGTTGTTGATAAAAATCACATGATCCTGAAGCGCATGCGCAATGACCTTTTGCTCAAGCATCTCCCTGTACTGTTCCCCATAATGCTTCACTACTTCGGGATGCGTTTTCCCGATGATCAGGAAAACGACTTCAGGGCTTTGCTTTACAATGGAAGGTAAGGCATCAAGGGTCGTTTCAATGCTCTTGCCGGCACTAAGCAACCCGAAGGTGGTCAGTACCTTACGTCCATTTAGGCCATATTTGTCCTTCAGGAATTTCTTGCTTAAATGGGGCACGAGATGGGTCCCATGGGCGATCACCGATATTTTTCCGGGTGCCAATCCATATTCATTCGTCAAAATATCAGCCGAAGTATGGGTCATGACAACAATGGAGTTGCTGGCCCTTTCAATCCTGGAGATGACTGATTTTAAATGTTTGTCAGGATGGGGCAGGACAGTATGAAAAACAACAACAACCGGCTTTGAAATCTCATCCAGTAAATTAAGAAATGCCTGTTCCTGTTTATGAAAAAAGCCAAACTCATGCTGGATCAGTACGATTTTGATATTATCGTCCTGTTCAATACTTAAAGCCAGTGTTTTATAATCTCTGGCAACCGATGTTTTAAGAATGTATTTTACTTCGACGGGATAGGGAAAGGTTAACCCATTTGATTCCAGCGCACAAACTTTTATCGAAAATGAATTGCTGAATTTATTATTCAGCGCTTTGATCAGATCCTGTGAATAGGTGGCAATGCCACATTCTCTTGGTGGATAGGAGGTGATAAACAAGATTTCTGCCAGTTCGCCGGCAAGGGTTCTATTTTCCATCTTTGGTATTAAAAGTTAACAGTTCGGCCAGCAGCTCAGGCAGGTTTACCGAAGCGCAAGCAATGACGCTGTCAGCAGCGCCATAGTAGATAAAAAGGGTATTCCCGAACAGGGCCGTTCCGGTTGGAAAACAAACGTTGTTTACCTCTCCGATTAATTCCCAGTCATATTCAGGGGAGAACAGGGGATAGGGCAACCGTGCTAGTTCAATGGACGGATCATTCAGATCCAGTAATGCGGCACAGGCAGAATAAACACGGCCCCGCTCTGTTTCTTCGACTCCATGATAGATCAGGAGCCAACCGTGTGCTGTTTCCAATGGAGGACATCCGCTGCCAATGTAACTTGATTCGAACGGATGCACTGGATCCATCACGATATCATCCTGCATGTTGAGAAAATAGGCCTCCCAGAATTCTTTCGTGATTTCATTTAAACTGCTCACCGAAACTATTTGAATTCCGGGTCTGATCCGGTGAAGAAATACCAGGTCCCCATTGATCCTCCGGGGAAAGAAAATGACATTCTTATCCCACAGCATTATTTTCTTTTCTGGATCTGCCTCCTGGTAGTAGAATTTATGATTACGGTAATAGTTTTCGTTTACTTTGGCAGCCGATTCGGCCATGTATACAAATTGAGCATAGGTGATCTGGGGAACAATGATTCCGTGCTTTTTAAAATGAAGCAGGTCATGGGATGTGGCTACAGCTCCGCGGGCATTGGTCCCATCGTATGCCGTATAGGTCATGTAAAACAGGTCATCGATCTTTACAACACGTGCATCTTCAATCCCATGGGATTCATATTCGAATTCAGGAACCATAAAGGGCTTATCCCATCGTTCGGCAATGGTTAAAGGGCCGTCCAGCCTGCAATAGCCGATACATGAATAATTTCCCTGCCGCACAGCCCTGTAAAATATATGGACAAAGTCGCCCTCTCTTATAACAGCTGGATTTAATACCCCGTCGTTCTCAAATTCCAATCCGGTTGGTGCCAGAAGCACACCGGTTTTTTTTACCTCTATCATTGGGTTTTCGGTATTAATTTTTTAAAAATCGGTTTGATTTTCGAAATCGGTTTGATTTTTAAGATGGATGGCATCGTGTCTCCCAATAAGAAGCCCCAGGGTTTTAATGGCTCTATGTGATCGAAAATGAGTTTTATGATGGCCAGGAGTGGGATGGAAAGAAACATCCCCGGTATTCCCCACAAGGCATTCCCCGCCAGTACCACGATGATGGAGAAAAGCGCGTTGATCCTTACTTTGGAGGCAACGATCTTCGGAACGATGTAATTGTTATCGAACAGTTGGATAGCGTAATAGGCTGCCAGGACATACAGGGCATACCAGGCTGTTGATTTGGTAACAATGGCAATCATCATGGGCAGGGCTACAGCTACAAGTCCCCCGATGTATGGGATGAGATTGAGCAGGGCGCCGAGGATCCCAAGCAGGATTGCGTAATCAATTCCAAGGATCAATAAAGCGACGGAATTCATTGTTGCGACCATGGCAGCCTCGATAACCAGTCCGAAAAGATATCGTTGCACCACGGTTTTAGTTTGCGTAACAATCTCGCTGACCTGGCTTTGATGGATTTCAGCAAAAAGCTTGTGGATGAAATCAAGAAGGAGGGGTTGATAAAACAGGATCAGAAAGACGTAAAGTGGTATAAGAAACAAAATCACAATCGCATTACCGACTGTGAGCAGCGTTTGTCCGATGGCAGCACCGCTGGTATTGATGAGCTCCCCTTTCGTCTTTATGATCCAGTTGTGAATATTTCGTGGATTTATATCGAAATACCCTGAAGCCCACAGCGTGGTATCGTTGATGATCAGGGTAAATTTGTCGACCAGCAAGGGCCATGATTCACTGAAGCGGCTTGCCTGGGAAAATACAAAGGCGCCAAATGCCGCGATGATTACAATCGTCAGAATTAAAGCAAATGCAATAGCGATGACCCTGTTAATTTTAAACCGTATGAAAAAGTTTACAACCGGTTGGAGCAGGATGGCAAAAAGGATGGAAAAAACAATCGGCACAATAATGCCCTGGGCGATATATAACATCGCAACCAGGACAAACATGCCAACAAAGAAAATAGATGACTTAGCGTAAAATGGCAGTATTAGTTTAGTGTCTGACATTTTTTATATCAGATTCTTCTGCCTTGAATAACCCTGATGATAACGGCAATAATTGCAATAACAAGCAGAACGTGTATGATACCTCCGGCACTGTAAGCAAAGAATCCGACTGCCCATCCGATGAGCAGGATTATCGCGATGATGTACAATAAATTTCCCATGACATTACGTTTAATGATTTGTGAATATTACATTGCTATTGTTTTACCTTTTTCCTCTCCAGAAGTCTCTGACGGCCCTTGCATGTTCGTCCATATCATGTTTGAACCTGAGCCTGAAGGAATCCCATTTATCTTTTTGCACTTCATTGAATTCTTCCAGGTCTCTTCTCATTTCAATGTTTTTCTGCTCTAACTCAGCCAGTCTTTTGTCGTATTGTGCTCTGTTTTCCTGTCGCTCCTTGGCTATTTTTACCTTTATTTCGACGATGCTTTTTTCATTATCGTTGAGCGCAACTTCAGATTCCTTTCTGAATTGCTGAATTGAATCTTTCAGGGCCTGGTCCAATTCCTGGTTGGCAGCCACCACATTATCCTCCGCAGCCTGAACTTTTTCCTGGGCATTTTCAACTTTTTCAGCCGACGACTGGCATCCTGTCATCGTGGTTCCTGCCACAAATGCCGTTACAGCCAGGATCATCATTGTTCTTTTCATTGGTTTTGTTTTTAATGGTGAGGTGTTTATTTCATGAACAAAGTTATGTGTCGTGGTTCCGCTTACCGTTACATAATTTTGTCAATAGTTTACATGATTCACACTTTTTTTGGTGCATGAGTGCAGGGTGAAAGGCATTCCCCACGGGCTAATTCAGACTGCCCAGGTGTTTTTGAATAATGGCGATCAAATCATCCCGTCTTAATGGTTTGGGTAAATAGTCATCGCATCCGGCTCCGAGGAAATGCTCCTTGTCTCTCGTCATGGCAAAAGCTGTAATGGCGATGACCGGCAGATCGCTTCGGAAGGATTTAATGATCCTGGTTGCTTCCAGGCCATTCATCCTTGGCATTTTAATGTCCATCAGCACGACCGCTATTTCCGGGTGAACTTTGCATTGTTCGACCGCCTCCAATCCATTGACAGCGGTGAGCAGGTGAATGCCTGTCGACTTCAGTACCGCCGTGAGATATTGTACATTCGATTCTTCATCCTCGGCTATGAGCAGGGTTTTGTTTTTCCAATCGGGACGGCATGAGATTGCGGGCAGTTTAACCTCTGTAAAAGTTTCGGGCTCCTGCTTTGCAGGTATGAATGGTAAATCGACAATAAAGGTGCTGCCTCTACCGGGCCACGATTCCACCCTGATCACGCCGGACATCATCCGGATGTAGGCGTTTGAAATGGATAAACCGAGGCCCAGTCCGCCATATTTCCTTGTCGTCGTGATCTCGACCTGGCGGAACTGATCGAAGATGAGCTGTTTTTCGTGTTCATCAATCCCGATCCCGGTATCTTTCACAGCAACAATCAACCGGTTCCCTATCGTTGAATATTCAATATCTATTTCACCGGTATCGGTAAACTTAATGGCATTTTCAACCAGGTGACTGATAATGTCCTTCAGTTTCTCCCGATCTCCCTGGATCATGGAATTGGCATCGGGAACTCCTTTGTTTAGCCTGAACTCCAAATTCCGTTGTGCCGCTTTTGGTTTAAAGGATGTCAGCAATTCATTCATCATCTCCCCGAGATTAAATGGGCTGAGTTTTAAATTTGCCTGCCCCGTTGTTATTTCCGAAATCTCAACGATATCGGCAATAACATGTAAAAGTTGATGGGATTGGTTGTTGATGATCTCTATATAATCGTCGCGCTGGCTTTCGCTGAGTTCAGGATCCCTCAGGAAACTTGAAAAACCCAGGATCTGGTTCATCGGGGTACGGATTTCATGAGACAGGTTGTTAAGAAAAGCTGTTTTCAGGTTGTCGCTCTCCTCTGCTTTTTCCCGGGCTTTCATCAGTTCTGCGGCCCGTTTCTCCTTCTCCCCGTTTTGAAAGAGAAGTTCATTATTGGCAATAATCAACTCTGCCGCCCGTTTTTCTTTTTCATCATTCTGAAAAGCAAGCTCTTTATTTGCCATGATTACTTCGTCAGCGCGCTTTTCTTTCTCCCTGTTTTGAAAAGTAAGTTCTTTGTTGGCAATGATCAGTTCAGCCGCCCTGTTTTCTTTCTCCTTATTTTGATAGGCCAGTTCTTTATTGGCAATGATCAGTTCAGCCGCCCGTTTTTCTTTCTCATCATTCTGAAAGGCAAGCTCTTTGTTTGCCATAATCAGCTCGTCGGCCCGCTTTTCTTTCTCCCTGTTCTGGTAAACCAGTTCTTTGTTGGCAATGACCAGCTCTGCTGCACGTTTTTCCTTCTCCTGGTTTTGGAAGAGCAGTTCCTTATTGGCTATAACCACTTCCTGTTCTGCCTGTTTACGCTGGGTGATATCCTTTCCAAATCCGAGAAACTGCGTTTTTGAAATTTGAACCGCATCCAGGGTCAGGTAACACCTGGTTCCGTCTTTTTTCTTACTCCAGAATTCAGCAGCACCCTTGCCTGTGCTCAATAATTTGGTAAACATCAACAAGCCATTGTCATAAGATTCTTCAGCAAGTATATCATGGAGGGTCAATTGTTCCATCTCCTCTTTTGAATAGCCTGACAAATGCCACGCAGACCTGTTTGAATCGATAATCCGCCCGGTATTGTCAAAAATAAAAACCATATCAGGGGCATATTCAATATAGCTGCGGAACTTTTTCTCATTCTCCTTAAGCGCCTCTTCGGCATCCTCACGATCACGCTCAACCTCATTTTCACGCAGGGCCCGTTTTATGGCTGGAACCAACCGTTCAAGTCTGTTTTTAAATACATAGTCCGTCGCCCCGTTTACCATTGAGTGAATAGCGGCATCTTCTCCTATTGCTCCTGAAACGAAGATGAATGGGATGTGGGCATATTTCTTCTTTGAAACTTTTAATGCTTCGCTTCCATTATAATCCGGCAGGTTGTAATCGGATAATATTAAATCAATGTTTTCTTTTTCCAGAATCTCCAGGTATTCTTTTTCATTATCGGCCAGGAAATAGTTATACACGATTTCCCCGTTGTCAATGATTGAGCGAATTATTTCGGAATCTTTGATTGAATCTTCGAGATGCAGTATGTTGACTTTTTTTATCATAAATAAAGACTTCTTTCATGTGTGATTACTTTGGTTGCATAATGCGTCCTGCAGGAGGTGGTTGGTTAATGACGGCCCAGTATTGGCCCAGCACCTTAATTGCCCCGATAAACTGAATTATATCAACCGGTTTGACCACATACGAATTAGCCCCGAGCTCATAGCTTTCCACCAGGTCTTTTTCTTCACGCGATGAGGTGACCATGATCACCGGGATCAGTTTAAACAGCGGACTGGAGCGGATGTGTTTCAACACCTCAATTCCGTTCATCTTGGGCATTTTTATGTCCAATAGAATAACAGCAGGATAGCTGGTTTCATTTACAAATTTTCCCCGCCTGTAAAGAAAGTCCAATGCCTCTTCTCCGTCTTCGGCTACGGAAACTCCATTGGCAAGATTCGCGGTAGCAAGGGCGGCGATGGTGAGCTCAACATCTTTGGGACTGTCGTCGACGATCAGGATCCTTTTTATTTCTGCGTTCATATACTATTTATTTAGTGGTTGATAATTATTAGGCAGGCTGAAAAAAAAGGTAGCGCCGGCTCCAACTTCACCTTCGGCCCAACAGGCTCCCCCATGCCTCAAAATGATCCGGTTCACATTGGCAAGCCCGATCCCGATCCCTTCAAAATCCCTGGCCTTATGCAATCGCTGGAAAACGCCAAAAAGCTTTTGGACATATTTCATGTCAAACCCGGCGCCATTATCCCTGATAAAAAAGATCGTCTGATCAGATTCGATTTTTCCCCCGATATCGATCACCGCTTTTTCCGTGTTCCGTGAATATTTCAGCGCATTGGATATCAGGTTGACCCAAACCTGGCTGATTAAACTTTCGTCACCGTTCGTGTCCGGAAGTTCTGATACATTTATTTCAACTTTTCTGCCGTTCAGTTCGTCGCTGAATGTTTTGAGTACGCGGGCAACGAGGTTGTTTGAATTAATTTTGGACCGTTGCAGTTCTGTCCTGCTTAACCTTGAAAATGTTAGCAAAGCGTCGATCAGGACTCCCATTTCCAGCGATGATTCCGAAATGATGTTCAGATACCTCAATCCTGTTTCGTCAAGTTGTGCCGAGTTATTCTTAACCAGGAGATCAATGAAGCCGCCGATATGTCGTAAGGGTGCCCGCAAATCATGAGAAACAGAATAGCTGAAAGCCTCCAGCTCTTTATTCGCCACCTCCTGTTTATCTGTTTCCTCATGCTGGCAAACAAGCTCTTTGTTTACAACAATCAATTCTGCTGCCCGCTTTTCCTTTTCTTTGTCTTTATTCAGATTTTTTCCAATGGCGATTACAAGGAAAATTGTGAAGGCAGACATAAGTATGAACATTCCTGCAATTAATCCATTGAAGGTTGTTACACTAAATTCATTGGTTTCCTTCCTCTGTATAAGCAACAGGTTCTCTTCATATTGAATTTCTTTGATTATCTCCCGGATTTTTGCTGAATACAGTTTTCCGGATTTTGTGTCCATGTAATTGTGCGCTGCTGCGAAACCCTGATCTCGTCTTCTATCAACCAGGTTTAATGAAAAGTCAAGCCGGTGGTGCATGTAAATACTAAGTGAATCAACACGCCATTGCTGGACCTGATTATCCCGGGTTAATTGCCGGAGTTGGGCGATATACTGGAAAATGGTTTTCTCAGCCGAAACCAATGGCGGGAGATATCCGGTATCATTGGTAATAACAAACCCCCGTGCAGCACCCTCCAAGTCCTTTCCAAGCGAGAGGATATTGCCCGACAAAATAATAACCTCCTCTGTGTGTTCAACCAATTTTACCGAGTCGCGAAGTTTCTGGTTGCTTTTATAAACGGCATAACCAATAACACCATTGATGACGAGAACGATGGAAGAAACTAATATCAATTTTTGAAGAATACTCAATTTCGGTTTTGACATTTGGTGCTGTTTCAGTGTTGGTGGAGGTGATTTTCCAGAGGATCACAGGATCTGTAAAATCATTTATTCCTGCCGTCTAATATTTTTAACAGGAAGGATGTCATGGAAGTTTTATTGAAAGGTTTTGTAATATAATCATCACATCCTGCCGAAATGGCAAGCGCCCTGTCACCGTTCAGTCCAAAGGCGGTTTGCGCTATGATAATTACCTCTTTGTTGAACTGGCGGATTTGCCGTGTTGCACTATAACCATCCAATTCAGGCATGCGCATATCCATCATGATCAGGTCGAGATCCGGATTATTCCGGCAGATTTCAACTGCTTCAAGCCCGGTCCTTGCGGTCAGGATATCTTTACTGAATTTTTTAATTATACTCTTTATCAACAACTCGGATGTTTCGTCATCTTCAGCAACTAATATTTTAAAATTGTACTGAAGATGCCTTCCCTGGTCGCTCTGACCCTGCTTTTCAACAATATGTTTATCATCATGAGCAAGATTGTATGGAATGGTGAAATAAAACTCTGAACCTTTTCCACACTCGCTGGCTACCCAGATGGTGCCTCCAAGCATCTCCACATAGGCTTTGGAGATGGCTAATCCCAATCCTGCCCCTTCATAATTCCGGTTTAACAATTCACTTCCCTGCCTGAATCTTTTAAAGATGATCTCCCACTTTTCCGGGGGAATACCTTCGCCTGAATCCTTAATATAAAATTCAAGAAACAAACCCTTTTTCTCATATCCGACTTCAATAAAACCTTCAACGGAGAATTTAATGGCATTGTTAACCAGGTTGGTGAGAATGGCATAGAGTTTCTCCCGGTCTGTCATGATGGTGGCCTCAGTCGCAGTGAGCGGATGGTTGCAGAATAACTTCATCCCTTTCCGTTCAACCTCCGGCTTAAAGAAATTGCAAATGAAACTGATCTGGTCGTTGACATTGGTCTCTGAGACTGAGATCTCCATTTGGCCCGATTCAACTTTTGAAATATTGACAATGTCATTGATGATGTTGAGCATCCGGCGACCGCTTTTTTCGATGATGCCGATATATTTTCTCTGCTCATCTCCTGTCAGCTCAGGCTCCTTTAATAATTCCGCAAAACCAAGAATTCCATTCATGGGAGTCCTGATTTCATGGCTCATGTTGGCAAGAAATGCCGATTTCAACCTGTCGCTTTCTTCGGCGTGCTCTTTGGCGCTTATTAAATCTGCCTCTGCCAACTTGCGTTCTGTGATGTCCTCTGAAATGCCCAGCAGATATTGGGGTTCACCCAGCGCATTCAGAATCGGAACCTTTTTGGTATGCAGAATCTTTATCCCCTGATCCCTGGTCTGAATAGGTTCTTCTGGAATATCAAACATTATCTTGTTTAGCAAAACCTGCCTGTCCTTTTCAATAAAGGCATCGGCCAGTTCTTTTGAGAAGAAATCATGATCACTCTTCCCCAGGATTTCTTGACGCGGAATACCCAGCATCTCTTCTCCTGCCTTGTTAAACATAACGAAATTCAAGGTGTTTGCGTCCTTCAGAAAGATCATGTCCGGAATATTCTCAACGATCGATTCCATAAAACTATTGACCCTGTGTATCTCTTTCTCAATTTTCACGCGTTTGGTAATATCGCGGATATTGCATTGAATTACTGAATGATCACCTTCAATATATACATTGCTTACAAACTCAACATTGATTTTTCGCCCTTCTGCCGTTTCGAGCGGCAAATCATCATATCGCACAAATCCCGTTTGCCGTAATTCCAGGAACTTGTCATAATTGGCAATAATATCCCTGAAAAATCCGATTTCCCAGATTGCCTTTTCAACAAATTGTTCTTTGGAATAGCCCAGCAGTTCAATTAAAAATGGATTTACATCCATGATCCTCCCGGTTTCCGAATCAAGGATGAGGATTCCATCTTTCGCTGCTTCAAAGAGGCGGCGATAGCGGATTTCCGAAACGGTCAATTTCTGTTCAGCCAGGTTGTGATCCGAAATATCTTTTTCGTATGATTCGACCAATGCATCATGCTCATTCCTTAATTCTATTACTCCTTTAAGGAGTTCTTCCCTGGTTTTTTCCTGATCTCCAATAAAATAGGTCATGACATGAATATTTACCAACACAACAAAGTTGCATCCATTTGGTCCCGAAAATGTTATATAATTTTGGAAAAAACTTATATCATTCACACATTCCCTAAGACCCTGCGCTTTTTGTGCCTTAGTTCCTTGAAATGTGCTGGCGACAGCCCTGTCATTTTTTTAAATTGATTTGACAAATGGGCTACGCTGCTGTATTGCAAACGATATGCAATTTCGGTAAGACTGAGATCATCATATACCAGAAGCTCTTTTACCTTTTCAATTTTATGGACCAGGTAAAATTTTTCAATGGTCATTCCCTTTACCTCAGAAAAAAGATGGGCCAGATAGGCGTAATTCTGGTTGAGTTTTTTACTCACGAAATCGGAATGGCTGATTTTAATTTCATCCTCGTTGTAATGGACCAGCTCGATGATCACCGCCTTTATTTTCTCAACCAGGATGCTTTTCTTGTCATCCATCAGTTCCAGTCCGGTGTTTTTCAGGGCCTTGTCTAATTTTTCAAGTTGCTCCGGGGTTATATCCTCCCTGGTTTCAACTTCGCCCAGCTCAACCCTGGCTTGATGAATGCCAAGTTTTTGCAATTCGGATTTGACTACCATCTTGCACCGGATGCAAACCATATTTTTGATGAAGATCTTCAATCAACTTATTTTCAGGTTTTAGAAAACAGATGGATAAAGTCAAAATACCTCAACCAAAATTACGAAATTATCCTGTGATTGTCAAGGTCGCCGGTAAACCATGGCAGTCGTGGAATTCATCGTTTTCAGCAGAGGAATCTTTGATTCTTTCTGGAGATTCATTTGACCTGAATCGACGGGAAAATGAAGTTAACCCTGTAGCCCGTATACTTTTCTGAAATGGTAACCATAGATGGAGAAGGTCACGGCTTCAACAATTAATGCCGGACGTGTGAAAAGAGTCCAAAACAAAAGTTTCCAATAGGCACGCCGGCCTTTATTCATGACCCCGATGATAAAAAATGATTTAACAAGCGCCCTCAAACCGGCCAGGGTTATTTTTGACTGTTTTTTATTGAAAGGCCTGTAATTCAACAGTAATCTGCGTATTCGCCTGTAATAGGGTTTGGTCGTATATATATCGTGAATGATTTTATTATAACCATTCATCAATTCATGGTAATTCATCCGTGGAATAAAATTCATTGTCAGGTCGGTATTGTTCCCGCTGCTCTCTTTCAATAACCTGTTCTCTGCTTCTAGCCGCTTATAAAGTCTGGTATGTTTTGGGGCATTTAAAAGTCCGACCATGGCCGCAACGATTCCGCTTTGCTGGATTAAATCGATCTGACGCTGAAAAACGGATGGGGAATCGTTGTCGAAACCCACGATGAATCCGCCGGAAACCTGAAGGCCGGCCTGCTGGATCGTAATGATGCTTTGAACAAGGTCCCTGTTCTTATTCTGAACCTTGTTGCATTCAATAAGAGAGGTCTCCTCGGGGGTTTCGATCCCTATAAAGACCGAGTTAAATCCAGTTTCGGCCATCAGTTGCAACAGTTCTTTATCATCAGCCATATTGATAGAGGCCTCCGTAGTGAATGTAAACGGATGCTGGTATGCTGTCATCCATGCTTTCATCGCAGGAAGCAACTCATGTTTAATCAGCTTTTTATTCCCTATAAAATTATCGTCAACAATGAATACGGGACCGCGCCAATTGAGTTCATATAAAGTTTCAAGTTCGGCGAGGATCTGTTGCGTCGATTTTGACCTGACCTCGTGACCGTTCAGGGAGGCTATTCCACAAAACTCGCATGAAAACGGGCAGCCCCGCGAAATCTGGATACTCATGGAGGCATAGTTTTTCCTTGATAACAAATGGAAGTCCGGAACAGGGGTTTGCAGGATATCCGGAAATGCATCGGTCTTGTATATTCTTCGGGGAGTTCCTTCCCTCAGATCTTTTAGAAACAGGGGCAGGGTGATCTCTGCTTCATTCAGGACCAGGTAATCGACCATGGGGTAGTTCTGGTAATCGTGGGTAAACAATGGCCCGCCCGCGACGATCCTCACCCCGTATTTCAAACAATCATCAATGACCCGGTTGACAGAATGCTGCTGAATTTGCATGGCACTGATAAATACGAAGTCGGCCCATTGAATATCAGAATCAGAAAGAGCTGTGATATTCATGTCAACCAGTTTTTTATTCCAGGTTGCCGGAAGCATGGCTGAAACGGTTATCAAACCCAGTGGCGGCTCTGCAGCTTTCTTTGAAATAAAGCGCATGGCATGCTTGAAACTCCAGAAGGAATCGGGGAAAAGCGGCGATATTAGCAGTACATTCATCGTTTAGTTCTTGGAACCCTGCCACAATAAAACCCCGCCAATTGCCATAACGGCAACGCCAATCAGTGGCGACCAGTTGAGATGGTGCGGTTTATCCCTGGTAATTTCAATTGCACCGATATCAACAACCTTTTCCTTTGTAAAAACAGTGAAGAATGTAAACAGCGTGAGGGCGACCCCAATGATTAAAATGAGGATTCCTGTTTTTTTCATATTTGACATACTTAAAGATTATGGTGATGGTGCCAATTGTTCATGTTATTGATACAAAATCTTATAAAGCTCACTCAGGTCAGGGGAGAGGATAACTTCGGTTCTGCGGTTCGCGGCACGTCCTTCAGCTGTTTCATTCGTTTTTATGGGGTGAAACTGGCCTCTGCCTGATGCAGTAATGCGATTCGGATCAAAACCATCATCTTTTGTTAAAATGCGTAAGATGGAGGTGGCCCTGGCCGTACTGAGATCCCAGTTATCTTTAAATAACTTTGTTTTAATGGGAACATTATCTGTATGGCCTTCAATCACCACCGTGATGTCTTTGGTGCTGTTAAGAACCAGTGCGAGAGACTTGAGCGCCTCTTTCCCTTTGGGATCAACCACATCGCTTCCTGATTTGAACAGTAGTTTTTCTTCGAGCGACACATAAACATGTCCGTCCTTTATGTAAACTGAAATTTCATCAGCTTTATAATTCAGCAATGCTGCTGTTATGACATTCTTCAGATTGGCCATCACATCCTTTTGGGACTGGATCATGTCCTGGAGGTTTTTTAACCGCTTGGCCTGATCGGCGATCGTCATTTTTGATTCTTTTGAAAGACTTTTTAAATCACTCTGGATCAATGCATTTTCATTCAATAGCGTGGCCTTTTCACCGCTTAGGTTTTTTACCTGCATGTTGCAGGCATTCAGTTGACCATGCGTATTTGTGCTGTCTGTCTGTAACCTGTCAGCTCTGGCTACTGAAGCCTTGAATTTTTTATTTGATACACAGGAGGTGAATGACAGGCTAAGAATTACAGAAGCGAATGCGAGAAACTGAAATGCTTTTTTCATTTTGGTTTGTTTTGGTGAATAAAAAAACAAAGGTCAGTTCGTTTAATGCGAAAAGTGTTACACAACTTTTTCATCTTTTTATATAATTCACACATTTCAGACAGCCCCGGCAAAAAGTGCAACTGGGGTGGATGTGTGAAAGATGTAACTTATTTAGAAAGTTATGTAACACTTCCTTTCATGGAGCTATCGACCTTTGTCCTGTTGTGAAAATTCCTTCACAATTAAACAAGAAAAAAATGAAAACACAGCTACTGAGATCATTAAAAGTAGTCATACTGCTCTTACTACCAACCTTGATGTTTGCCCAGGCTCCCCCGTTGGGATCTGCGGCAGATTTTGTTATTTTCACAAGTGTTGGGGCAGTGACAAATGTAGGTACGTATAAGTATCTTACCCACCTTACAGGCAACGTAGGCACAAACAGCGGTTCCAGTACCAATTTCGGAAACGTGAACGGTGTCATGCACGATGGTGACGGTGCAAGTATTTTGTGCGCGTCAGATGTACTCTTTGCATATAATGCATTGGGGTCTGCCATAACAGATTCCACACTGGGAACTGTGATTGGAAATGGTACCACCATCAGACCAGGCATTTTCCTCATGCCAGGCGCAACATCGCTGAACCTGGACCTCACCTTGAATGGGCAGGGAAATCCCAATGCTGTTTTTATTTTTAAGACTCCAACGGCAGTGGCCTATGCATTTACCGCAAACCCGAATGCAAAAATCAAATTGATCAACGGGGCACAGGCATGCAATGTGTTCTGGCAGGTTAGCGGTGCTGTAAATATTGGAGCCGGGGTAACCATGAGGGGAAATATTATTGCCCATGGTGCAATTACCATGGGTGCCCAGGACACGCTCGAAGGAAGAGCGCTTACAGTGAACGGGGCTATTACTATTTCCAACGGGGCTTTGGGATTTTTAGCCTATACCCCGATCGGTTGCGGAAGCCCGATTTTAATCGGCCCTACCGCTCCGACATTCGTTGCATCGGGAAGTTATGCAGTATTTGCTACTACCGGGTCTGCAAGTGATTGCGGAACATCCCGTATTATTGGTGACGTTGGTGGGAATACTGTTCCTCCTACAGGTTTCAATCCTGATTCTGTAACAGGAGGCATTCATTTCAATGATCCCTCAACAAACGCGGCAGCGGCCGACTTGCTTCTTGTCTATAATTACCTTCTCGGACTTCCTTTTGATATTAAGTTGCTGGATCCATCAGAGTTTGGCCACAACCTCGTTCTGACACCCCATTGTTACCAAATGGACGCAGCGGTAACTTTTACTGATACCATTTACCTTGATGCTCAAGGTAATGCCGATGCTGTATTTGTTATCAAGACATTCGGCGCTTTCGAAACGGGCTCAGGCGCAAAAGTCTTGCTGATTAACGGAACCCAGGCAAAAAATGTATATTGGTTTTGTTCCGGGGCAGTGAGTATAGGTATAAATTCTATATTTAAAGGAGCAATTATAGCGCATGACGCGATTGATATGCTCCAGGGGTCTAAACTTACCGGCAGAGTATTTTCAACCAATGGCGCTTTAACAACGTGTGGAATGACAGCCAGTCTTCCTTCCCCTATCAATACAGATCCCAGTAACCAAACAGGATGTGTCGGAAGTTCTGTAAGTTTTTCAGTAACTGCATCAGGCACAGGTCTTACATACCAGTGGAGAAAAGGACTTGTAAATTTAGTCGATGGAGGAAATATCTCAGGCGCAACCAATGATACGCTTACAATTAATCCTGTTGCTATCTCTGACGCTGCACCAAATTATAATGTTGTTGTAACCGGGCCCTCTCAGCCAAGTTATACTTCGGCCAATGCTTCACTGACAGTAAACCCCTTGCCGGCTGCAATAGCGGGTGCAAACAGGGCGGTCTGTTCAGGCGCAAGTACGACTCTGGGAGCGGCATCCGTGTTAGGCAGTACCTACAGCTGGAGCTCAGTACCGGCAGGATTTGTCTCTGTACTATCCAATCCGCTGGTTACGCCATTGGTAACGACTACCTATTCTGTAGTAGAAATTGTCACTGCAACGGGTTGCACAAATACGAACAATGTATTAGTAACCGTAAATCCTTTGCCTGCAGCAGTTGTGGGAGCAAACCGGGCGATTTGTTTAAATACAAGTACCACGCTTGGTGCGGCGGCCATAACAGGCAATACCTACAGCTGGACCTCATTGCCAGAAGGTTTTACATCAAATGTTGCCAATCCCTCGGTCACCCCGTTGGCGAATACTACCTATTCCTTAGTAGAAACGATCACCGCCACAGGTTGTACCAATATGCATAATGTTATCGTAACGATTAATCCGCTTCCGGTTGCTACAAGCTCGAATAATGGGCCGATGTGTAGCGGTTTAACCCTGGACTTATTGGGGGGACCTGCCGGTATGACCACCTACGCATGGACCGGACCCAATGGATTCACATCCAACATCCAGAACCCGTCAATTGCCAATGTGACCCTCGCTTCGTCAGGGGATTATAACCTGTTGGCAACCAATTCACTGGGCTGTATAGGATCGGCCATGACAACGGTGGTTATTCATGAAAACCCGGTTATCACTGCAGCGAACAATGGTCCCATGTGTGAAGGCATAACCCTGTATTTTTACGGACAACCTGCAGGTTTGGCCAGCTATGCCTGGACAGGTCCTGACGGTTTCACATCCAATATTCAGAACCCAACCATTCCCAATGTGACAGCTGCGGCAACCGGTCAGTATATTTTGATTGGAACCAATTCATATGGCTGTTCAACAGAAGCAAACACCTCAGTAACCATCTATGCCAAACCTGTAACGACCGCAACCAACAACGGACCACTCTGTACGGGTACAACCCTGAATTTAGCAGGAGGACCTGCCGGTATGATGTCGTACACATGGACCGGACCCAATGGTTTTACCTCCAATGTTCAAAATCCCACAATTCCTGATGTGACTGCTGTCTCTGCAGGCGTTTATAGTCTGATTGTGACTGTTGAAGCAGGTTGCTCTGCTTCGGCTAACACAACCGTTGTTGTAAATCCAATCCCTGCTGCTCCGACAGCAACTCAGGTTGGTTTTGTACTTACAAGCAGCGCTCCTACCGGTAACCAATGGTACTATAATGGGAATATCATTCCAGGTGCAACTGATCAAACCTATACAGTGACCCACAATACCGGAAATTACTGGGTAGTGGTTACCTTAAACGGTTGTTCCTCTGGAATCTCCAACAAGCTTTGGGTTGAAGTGGTGGGTGTCCCGGAACTCCCGGCATCTGCTTCCTTCTCCATCTATCCTGTTCCAAATAACGGACATTTTACCTTATCCATCAATTCCCCGGTTGATGATGCCTTCACCATCATTGTTTACAACCAGATTGGTGAACTGTTATTCGAAAGGCGCAATGTAACAACCACTGCCGGAGAATTTGAAACACAGATTGACATCAGGCCTGCGGCCAACGGAATGTACATGGTCGTATTCATGAACAGTCAAAACAGGGTAATAAAGAGGTTCTTTGTGAATAACTAACAGAGGGCGTTACGCTCTTACTGGTTTATACCGAAAGAGGCTGTCTCGAAAGAGCAGCCTCTTTTATTATGCCTGATAAAATGGAACCATCATTGGTATAGTGGGAATTGGACGTAACCTTACTTGCCTGTTATTCAGATAAAAACACTTGACTTTGGGTATTCCCATTTTGTATATTTATCAATTCAGAATAAAAAACATTTTTAAAAAACATGAAGTATGAAAAAAACATTGCTTACTGGAATTGTATTTATGACCATTGTTTCTGCGGGATTCAGCCAGGAATGGGTCATCCAGAACTGCGGGGTCAATAGTGTTCTGAACGCCGTTGCTTTTGGGAACAAGAATGATGGGGTCATCGCCGGGAACAACGGAGTCGTTAAAACAACCGATAACGGGGGCGCAACCTGGGGACAGCCGGCTGGTGGAATCCCCAATGTCGATTACAGGGCAGCCGATGTATCGCATGATACCACACATGGCAATGAGGTGAAATTTGTTGCAGGCAGCAATGGCACCATCATCAGCCAGGTTGGGACAACCGGCGTATGGCAACCTCATGTTACTCCCACGACCGAAGCGCTTAATGATATTCAAATAATTGGGGCCATTGGATTTGCAGTCGGCGGTAACGGGACCATCCTCAAGACCACCAGTGCCGGGAACTCCTGGCTCCTGCTCAATGTCCCTGCTGCAGCGGGGATTTGGTTGACTAAAGTTTCAATTGATCCAAATAATCCGAACTTTATTACCATTATTGGTGAAGGTGGTTTTGTACTTCAGTCCCTAAATGGAGGTGCTACATGGAATCAACAGTCATTACCTGGTGGCGTTTATCTGGGAAGTGTTCAATATACAGCTCCCGACAAGGGATGGGTTTCCGGCTCCGAGGGTCAGTTATACAGCTTTACCGGATCTGTTTTTACACCCTATAATACAGGAACAACAAATGGAATCATGGGACTTGGTTTTGTTACAGAAAATTTTGGTTTTGGTGTAGGCGACAATGGTTACATCACTCAATGGAACGGCACTTCCTGGACACCACAAACCAGCCCGACAACTGCCTGGCTTAATGACGTGAGTGTATTGACGGATGATTTTATGGACAATTCCACCGATTATTCCGTATATGCCTGGGCGGTAGGTCAGGATGGCGTGTTGATATCTACCGTTCAGAATGTAGTTGGAATGGGTAACAAGCATAACGAAAGCCTGGTCATCTCTCCGAATCCAACCAGCGGGAAGTTCAGGTTTACTGGCATGGACAGGCACAATATCAACCTGCAGGTTTTCGATATGTCGGGCCGGCAGCTGACTGATATGAACACAAGCAGTGACGGACTTTTCGACCTTGGTTGGTTGAATCCCGGGTTATATACCTTAAAGATCAGACAGGGAAATTCGGTTAACCTGCAAAAACTGATCATACAGGCCAATTAACCTTACGGAGAAATGCTTGGAAAACTTCAGGCAAAACTTGGCAAAACAAAAGAGGAGTTACGCAGGATCATCTCAGCGCTTTAATAGGCATGCCCTCCCTCTTCCATCTCGGCAGCATCAATTTTTTTGCTGTTGATGGCCTTCCATGCATACCAGATATATGCTATGACAAATGGCACCAGCAATGACACATAACTCATGGCTGTGAGGGTATAATGGCTGGAGGAGCTGTTGCGAATGGTCAGGGAACTTTGTAAATCAAAGGTTGACGGGTAATAGGCTGTATGGTTGAATCCGGCAAGGCAGAACAGGGCGAACACGGTAAGAAAGGTCCCTGATCCTGCATACCAGATGGCGGATGATCCCTTTTTTTTATTGCAGAGAAGGGGAAGTATGATCCCGGCCAAAACCAAAACCACACCCGACAAAAACATCGCCAGGACCAGTGGCATTTGAAGCAGGTTGTGAAAATACTTGAATGGTTCCAGGAATATTGTCCCATCCCCGGGCTGGACCGCAAAACCAGGCATCAACATAATGGCTCCGGTGAACGCCAGAAAGAAAACTAGGAAGGGGATGGCATTGAAGAGGAGCTGTTTTTTTGACCTCGTTAAAATATTATCGTTATCGATGGTATTCATGAAGTAGAGGATGCCAAGAACCCTTGTCAGGAAAAATACAGATAACCCGAGGGCCACATTGCGCCAGTTTAAAACTGCTTCAAGTCCGTGAGCCGGGTTTTGCCACCGCGAAATGGCAGGATCCAGGAGGTTGGTCAGTGCCAATTTATTGACGGAGAAGGCCGATCCGGTGAAAAATGTTGCAACGGCTGTACCGATGAGAAGGGTTCCCAGCAACCCATTGATGATCAAAAACCATTCATAGGTTTTATGCCCCAGAAGATTATCCGGTTTGCTTCGGAATTCATAGGCCACAGCCTGGATGATAAAGGGGAACAGGATGGCCATCCATACCCAGTAGGCACCGCCAAAACTGGTGGAGTAGAAGAGCGGGAAGGCAGCGAAAAAAGCGCCTCCGAATGTGACCAGGGTGGTGAAGGTGAATTCCCACTTCCGGCCCAGGGAGTTGACCAGCATTTTGCGCTCCGGTTCTGTTTTACCGATGGTATAGATCAGTGTTTGCCCGCCTTGTACAAACATCAGGAACACGAGGATGCTGCCCAGGATGGAGATGATGATCCACCAGTAGGACTGTAAGGTGTCAATCGACATGGTTTCGAACATCAGTGAGTTCCTCCATCTTTAGGTCCGAGTTTGATTTGTTTGATCATGATCATCAGTTCGGCAATCAGCAGGATCGTGAAGATTGCAGCAAAGAGAATAAAGGTGATGATGACGGATGACGCTTCGATTTTAGATACAGCGGCCATGACAGGCATCAGGTCCTGGATGACCCATGGCTGGCGGCCTACCTCCGCCACAATCCATCCGGCTTCCGAAGCAAGGTACACCAGGGGAATGGTCAGGATAGCCAGTTTGAGCAACCAACGTTTGTTTTCGAGTTGGTTTTTACTTGAGAGATAGAGGACCACCGTAAACAACAGGATAAAATAGAGGCCAAGATATACCATCAGGTGGAAACTGTAAAAAGTTATCGGAACATTGGGAACAATGTTTTCGGGGGAGTTAAGATAGGCATACCCGAACCAGGGAAAGTTCTGGTTAAGTTCGGCCAGTGAGAGGTTGATCTTTGTGGTATCCTTTGCTGCTTTTGCATCGCGGTAGGATACCAGCGCGGCCACCGCTTTTTTCCCCAGGACGATTTTCGCTTCAGCTGACATTGCATGCTCCTTTTCCAGGGCATGAACATACTTGTACCCGGGTTTAAAACCACCCTTTATCAGGTCATCAACTCCCGGAACAAACGCATCTGGATCCCGGTACCCAAGGAATGAGAGAAGTTTCGGGAACTCAACTTTCACGAGGAAAGCTTCTTTCCCGTCACCGGGCTTTTTAGAAGGGGTCAGGATTCCAACAGCAACGAGCCCGGCTCCGGATTTTCCCTGGTATAATCCCTCCATGGCAGCCAGTTTCATGGGTTGTTTTTGAGAAACCTGGAATGCGGAACCATCTCCGGTATATGCCAGGAAAAGCGAAGTTGAAAGCCCGAAAATGCTGGCCACTACAATGCTGCGTTTGGCGAGCAGGGTATCTCTTTTTTTTAAGAGAAACCAGGCACTCACCCCGACTACGAAAACGGAGGCAGTTACATAACCTGATGAGACCGTATGCAGGAATTTATTCACGGCAACCGGCGAAAAAAGTATTGCCCAGAAATCCACCATTTCATTTCGGGCGGTACCGGGATTGAATTGCATTCCCACAGGATACTGCATCCAGGCGTTGGCGACCAGGATCCACAATGCCGACAGGTTGGCCCCGATGGCTGTAAGCCATGAAGCGGCGAGGTGGAACCGTTTACT
>Ga0247841_10001685_pt1 | contig 47659 bp, 35 predicted proteins | sample LaCruzMarch2015__2_FD_192410 | JGI IMG/M metagenome (GOLD analysis project Ga0247841, IMG submission 192410) | Freshwater microbial communities from meromictic Lake La Cruz, Castile-La Mancha, Spain - LaCruzMarch2015_18m | ecosystem: Environmental > Aquatic > Freshwater > Lake | place: Spain... | reverse complement strand
CCATGAACTCCGGTGATGGGAAAACAGCCATTGATTGTTTCGACCGTTACATCACCTCCTTTCCCGAAGGAGAAAAGGCTGCTATGTGTTTGTTTTTCAAAGCCTTTGTATACGAAAACCTCCAGCGGAACATGGATAAAGCGAAGGAAACCTACCTTCTTTTCGTGGAAAAATATCCCGAAAACGATTTTGCCGATGACGCCCAGATGGCGCTGCAGAATCTAGGGAAATCGCCCGACCAGATGGTCAGGGAGTTTGAAGCCCGGAAAAAAGCCGACAGCACACGAGTGGCCGATTCACTCGCAGCAGCAAAAGGGAAGAAAAAAAGGAAATAACGGCTATTTGAATAAATTTTCCAGAAAATTTGACAGTTCCGAAGGAGAAACATTTTCTGTCAGTTGCCCTTCATGACTATAGGCGATCTTCCCGCGTTCTTCCGAAACCACAATGGCAATGGCATCCGATTTTTCGGTAATGCCAACAGCTGCGCGATGACGCAGTCCAAACCTGGAGGGAATGCTTGATTTATTCGATACGGGAAGGATGCATCGGGCTGCCCGGATCCGTTCCCCGGAAATGATCACCGCCCCATCGTGCAGCGGACTGTTCTTGAAAAAGATCGTTTCAAGAAGCACCTCAGAAACCTTTGCTTCCACCGCCTGGCCGGTCTCAATAAAGGGGATAAGTTCATTCTCACGGGCGATCACGATGAGCGCCCCTGTACGTGTATCGGCCATTTTCTGACAGGCCTTAACGATTTTATCGATGTTCAGGTTAATGGTATTGTCGACTTTAATTCGCCAGAAAAGAAACCGCTTGCTCTGGTTTTTAATGATCCGGGTATTCCCGACCATCAAAAGGAATTGGCGGATCTCAGGCTGGAAAACGACAATCAGGGCAATCACCCCCACGCTGATGAACTGCCCAAGGATCTCACTCAGCAATTGCATCTGCAATGCCTTGACCACCTTCCATATCAGGTAAACCGCGATGATCCCGATGAAAATCCGGATGGCGGCCGTCCCCTTTACCAGATTATAGATCTCATAAAGCAAAATGGCGAAAAGGATGATATCAATGATATCCACGATCCGAAAGCCAAAAAGTCCTGTCAGAAGCATAATTTAACTACAAAATGATCACGTGACTGATTTTATCGCTTCACAAAGATAACAATTCCTGTTCATCGAGCATTCCCACCAGCCTGATCGCTTCCATGGCCTCTTTCACGTCATGAACCCTGAGGATATTGGCGCCCTTGAGCAAGGCAATCGTGTGGAGCACCGTGGTCCCGTTAAGGGCAGTGTCGGGTGTTATCTCCAGGAAACGATGGATCAGTGATTTTCGTGAGATGCCCACCATTAGCGGGAAACCCAATGATCTGAAGGTTTCCAGCCGCGATAGCAGTTGGAAATTGTGCTGGATGGTTTTTCCAAAGCCGAAACCAGGATCGATGATGATCTGGTGAATGCCTTTTGCACGGCATTGAATGGTTTGCTGTTCAAGAAAATAGGCAACCTCCGCCACCACATCGGAGTAGGCAGGATTATCCTGCATTTTCTCGGGATCTCCCTTCAAATGCATCAGAATATAGGGAACTTTAAGGTTGGAAATAGTGGCAAGCATTCCCTCCTCAAACCTTCCACCATAAATGTCGTTGATCATATCGGCACCATGGTCAACCACTGCGCGGGCGATCAAAGGGCGATAAGTGTCCACCGACAGAATACATTCGGGAAAGTGATTCCGGATGGACTGAAGAGAGGGAAGCAGACGCTCCAATTCAATATCCGGACTGACTTCCAGTGCCCCGGGTCGTGTGGAAACAGCACCCAGGTCGATGATCGAAGCGCCCTCCTTCAGCATTTGTTCCGTTTGCTTCAACCGGGCATCGAGAGTACCAAACCTTCCTCCATCGTAAAAAGAATCGGGGGCGATGTTCAGAATACCCATCACCACTGGTTTGGATAAATCCAACCGTTTTCCCGCGCAATCCAGTTTCGTGAGCAAAGGGAAAAGAGATTCCATGTTGCAAATTTCATGCAAATGTATGCAGATTGTTAACTTTTTCTTATAACTCCGCAACGAAAATCACCTCTCAAACCCAAATTGTTGCTAATTTTATCCTCCGGTAATTGAATAATGAAGCATGAAAATAGTTAGAACTCTTTTTCGCATTCTGATCGGACTGGTATTTGTTTTCTCCAGCTTCGTCAAAGGGATTGACCCGCTTGGGACGGTTTACCGTATGGATGATTATTTCATTGCCTTCAGCATTCCATGGGCGATTCCTTTTTCACTGTTTTTAACCATTGTTCTTTGCGTTCTTGAGTTTATCGTCGGGATCAGCCTTCTCTTCAACCTTTGGATTCGAAAAATCGCATGGATCATGCTCCCCATGATGATTTATTTTACTGTTCTTACCTTCTTTGATGCAGTTTTCAACATGGTTCCCGATTGCGGCTGTTTCGGTGATGCCATCAAATTGACCAATACCCAGACATTTTTGAAGAATTTGGTACTCATTGCCATGATCATTCCAATCTTTGCATGGCGCAAAAAGTACAGAAGTTTGCTTCCCGCATACGGTGAGTTTTCATTGATACTGATTGCTGCATTTGCCTTCGCGATGCTTTCCGTTCATTGTTACCGTCATTTGCCCCTGATCGATTTCATGGATTGGAAAACCGGCAGCCGGGTCAATAAATCGACTTCGATGCCGGTCAGGTTCTTTGTGACCTATAAAAATAAAAAAACCGGGGAGGAAAAGGAATATGTGGCTCCCGATTATCCTTGGAACGATTCGGTGTGGATGTCGGAATGGGTGTTTAAAAGCCAGCGGGTGGAGGATCCCGATAAAGATAAAGTGATGGCGCTTCAAGCCGAGGATAGCAAAGGAAATGATGTGACTTCAATCCTGCTTGACAACCCCGGTTACTCCTTTATCCTGGTCTCATATAACCTGGCTGAAGCCAATCCACAAGCCTTTCTAAAGATCCTTCCATTTTACAAAAAAGCAATTGCCGATGGTTATTCCTTTGTTTGCCTGACCAATTCCATCCCCGGGGAGATCAAACATTTCAGGATGTCCCATGGAACAGCTTTTGACTATTACAATGCCGATGATATTGTATTGAAAACCATGATCAGGGCCAATCCCGGGTTAATCCTGCTCCATGATGGTGTCGTGATTGCCAAATGGCATAACAACGATTTCCCGGCCTATGAAGAGGTCAAAAATTCATTCATGAGTAAATAGCAGGCGGTCGTTTTCGCGAAGCACATTATGGGAAGATTCATTGCAAAACGTTTCTGGTATGGTATCCTGGTGCTTCTCGGAGTTGTGACACTGGTATTTTTTCTCTTCAACGTGTTACCCGGCGATCCGGCCCGCATGATGCTCGGGCAGAGGGCCGACATGGCTTCGGTAGAGGCCATCAACAGAGATCTTGGCAGGGATAAACCCCTTCCGGTACAATTTGTAAATTACCTGAATGATCTTTCCCCGGTTTCGTTTCATGACATTGCCAACAAAGGAAGCTATTGGTATCTCAACCCTGAAAAGTACGGCAGTACCATACGCCTGCTTTCTTTCGCCGGCAAACATTCCATCGTGCTGAAGGAGCCCTACCTGCGCCGATCTTATCAGTCCAAAAGAAATGTATCGGAAATCCTGCTCGATGGGTTTATCAACACGCTGATCCTGGCGCTGGTCTCCATGGCTTTTGCCATCGTGCTTGGAATCGCTATCGGAATTGTTTGCGCCATAAAGAAAAACAGCTTCATCGACCGTATCGCCCTGGTGTTTTCTGTGCTGGGAATGTCGCTCCCATCATTTTTTGCCGCCATCCTGAACGCCTGGATATTTGCCTTCGTACTGGCCCGCTTCACCGGACTGAATATGACCGGGAGCCTCTATTCAGTGGATGATTTTGGCCGGGGAGAGTACCTTGACCTGAAAAATCTGATCCTTCCGGCCTTTACACTGGGTATCCGCCCGCTGGCCATCATCGTGGAACTTACCCGCAATTCACTGCTCGATGTCCTCTCCCAGGATTATATCCGTACCGCAAAAGCCAAGGGGCTGAGCAAATCGAAGATCATCCTGAAACATGCCCTCAAGAATGCATTGAACCCCGTGGTGACCGCAATCTCCGGGTGGCTTGCATCTCTTCTGGCAGGGGCTGTCTTCGTGGAATTCGTCTTCGACTGGAAAGGAATCGGGGTGGTCATCGTGAACGCCCTTGATAAATACGATTTCCCGGTGGTCATGGGCGCGGTGCTGCTGATCTCGGTCATCCTCATCTTCATCAACATCTTCGTGGATATCCTCTATGGATTACTCGATCCGAGGGTGAGGATACAATGAATAACGGATAATTGAAAATGGAATATAAACAGGAGAAGAATGGTGGTTAGGTGAAAAAAACCAGAGACGACAGAGATAAGACGACAAGAGAAGTAAGAGAGATTTGGAAATAAAACGACTTGGAATAGATGTTGAATCAATTTTAACCATATAATCATGAGAAAAAAAATTGTTGCCGGGAACTGGAAAATGAACAAGGGTTTTCTGGAGGCCGAAGAGTTGATTGCCGACATTGCGGAGAAACTTGAAGATATCAGGCCGCGTAAAACAGTGGTGATCATTTGTCCCCCGTCGGTTTACCTTGAAATGGCCACCGATATCGCCGATGAATCGGTTTTCAGCGTGGGAGCGCAGAATGTTTATCCCGAAGATTCCGGCGCTTTTACCGGGGAGATCAGCGCACCGATGCTCAAGGAGATGGAGGTGGGTTATTGCATCGTGGGTCATTCGGAACGGCGGAAATATTTTCACGAGAGCCACGAATTTCTTGCCAAAAAGGTGGATGCCCTGCTGAAGCATGGTATTTGTCCGATTTTTTGCTGCGGCGAACTCCTTCCCGAACGCGAAGCCGGAAACCATTTCACGGTAGTGCAGAACCAGCTCATGGAATCACTCTTTCACCTGCCCGTGGAGGATCTTCGCGAAGTGGTGATCGCCTATGAACCGGTGTGGGCCATCGGAACAGGTGTGAATGCCACCCCGCTGCAGGCACAGGAGATGCACGCCTTCATACGTGACCTGGTTGCCCGGAAATATGACCGGAAAACCGCTGAGAATCTTTCCATTCTTTATGGCGGAAGCTGCAATGCAAAGAATGCGAAAGAATTGTTCTCCAACCCGGATGTGGATGGCGGACTGATCGGCGGCGCCTCCCTGAAGGCCGATGAATTTATCCAGATCGTTCTTTCAGCTTAACCCGATGGAGTACATTAAAATCAGAATAACCGGGCTGGATGAAACCGATTCAGAAATTCTCATGGCTTGCCTGTCGGATTTGGGTTGCGAGAGCTTTCTCGAATCCCCGGAAGGGCTCGAAGGATTCATCCCGGCAGATATGTTCAAGGAACCTGAATTCGTCGCGTTTCTGGATCAGGAAGTGAACGAAAAAGGCATGGCATATACCCTTGAACGAATCAGGGAACAAAACTGGAATGCCATCTGGGAAAGTCAGTATTCACCCGTGATCATCGCCGGAAAATGCCTGGTGCGTGCACCGTTTCATCCACCTGTACCGGAAATTCCATACGATCTGGTGATCGAACCGCGAATGTCGTTCGGCACCGCCCATCACGAAACCACCTCCCTGATGATAGAAATGCTGATGGAAGAGAAACCAGAAGGCAGGAAGATTCTCGACATGGGATGCGGAACCGGCGTGCTGGCCATTCTTGCCTGCAAAATGGGAGCCTCTGCAGTCGATGCCATCGACAACGACGAATGGGCCTTTGAAAATGGCAGGGACAATTGCCTGAAAAATAATGCCGGACAGGTGAACGTTATCAGAGGAGACCGGAATGATATTCCCGGGTCGGGTTACGATGTGATAATCGCCAACATCAACAGGAATGTGCTTTTAGATGACATTCCAACCTATGCTGAAAAGCTGGCGTTAAACGGAATCTTACTGATGAGTGGATTTTATACAGATGATATTCCCATGATCAGCGATAAAGCCGGTGAGGCAGGATTGAAACTGGTAAATTACAAAGAACAGAACCGGTGGGTTGGAATAAAATTCGGGAAATGAGAAAAAATTATCTGGGAAAATATATCCGGTATCTTACAATCATGCTGCTTGCAGCAATGACCAGTCATGCATGGTGCCAGAAGGTAACCCGTTTTACCGGCGATTCCACCAAATTTGTCGGGGAGCTGAATTCCATTTTCTTCAACCTCACCGATAATGAACAGAAGATCATTGCGCCATGCATGCTCGATTTTGTTCAGAAATGGAACACGGAACAGTTTTCGCCATCCAGGAAGAAGCTGATCTATACCATTTGCAATGAGATGCTTAAAAAACGTTTGCGCGCCTTTCCCGATTTTTTCAATTACATCAATGCACTCAATACTTTTCTGAATTCCCATCAACCCGACGCCTCCTTTTATCCATGGTCGGATATACTGAAAAAACTGATTACCGATAAAAACAGCCGTTATTTTGTTGTTTTTGTTGAATCCACACTGAACCTTTTTGGTGAAAACCTCGTCTACAAATCACCTTCCACGCGCTGGAAAATAATCAACCCCAACTACCGGTTTATCATGGACTCTGTACCGGTGATCGATTTTTCACAATCCGACCTGGTATGTTATGCCAACGATGATAGCCTGAATATTTACCAGACCAAAGGATTGTATTTCCCTCTGTCGAACCGCTGGAATGGTAACGGAGGTAAGGTAAACTGGAAGCGGGCAGGGCAGGATCCCGTCCAGATCTATGCTGACCTCGGTAGGTACGAGATCCAGATGAAATTTTCCAAATTTATTGCCGATTCTGTTGGATTTATCCATAAAAAGTATTTTTCTGCTCCCATCGTGGGCAGGTATATCGACAAGATCCTCGCCGATGTCACAGAAGATAAATCGTCCTATCCCCGTTTTTACTCATACGACAAATTGATCAGCATCAGTAACCTGTTCCGGAACATTGATTACCTGGGCGGATTCGCGATCGAGGGTGCCCGCATCGTCGGTTCAGGCGACCGCGTGCGCGATGCGAGGCTGTTTTTCAAAAAGGACGGGAAAGATTTTGTGATTGCCCGTTCCAAATCATTCGTCATCCGTACCGACCGCATCAACTCGGGCCATGCTTCCATCACCATTTACCACGACAACGACTCCATCTACCATCCGGGTTTGCAGATGAAATACATCGACGAGAAAAAGGAATTGTCATTTACCAAAGATGAGAGAATAACCTCTATCAGTCCATGGTTTGATTCATTTCATGGCATCGAGATCTACTGCGAAGCATTGAACTGGAAGGTGGACGAAGCGAAGATCAATTTTGAGATGATGAAGGGGCCGACAAAGGAAAGTAAAGCGGTCTTTGAATCGAGCAGCTATTATTCCCTGCACCGGTACGAGCGGCTTCGCGGAATCGATGAGATCAATCCCCTGAACCTGATCAAGCAATATACCGAACAACGTAAATCGAACGAGTTTACCCTCGATGAACTCACCTCCTACATGCAGAAACCACCCGAACAGGTCGAGGTCCAATTGCTTACCCTGGCCAATCGTGGATTCCTGGTTTACGATGACGACGATAAGACCGCAAAGGTGAAAAACAAACTCATCGATTATGTTAAGGCAAGAGACGGGAAGCAGGATTACGATGTGATCTTTTTCAATTCCGATGTGACCGGAACCAGCAACGGCATCCTGAATCTCGAAACATTCGATTTAAAATTGCAGGGTGTTCCCAGTGTTTTTCTGAGCGATTCGCAACAGGTGGTGGTTTATCCTAAAAACAACGAGGTGATCCTGAAAAAGGATATGGATTTTAAATTCAGCGGCAAGATCGAAGGTGGCCTGTTTGATTTTTATGCCAGGGATTGCTCCTTTGAATACCGGAAATTCAAGATCAATCTTCCATTCATCGATTCCATGGCATTCTATGTCCGAAGCAAAACCTGGGATCCCAAATCCGGTAAATTTCCACTGGTCAGGGTGCGCACCGTCATCACCAACCTGAGCGGTGATTTGCTGATCGACGATCCAAAAAATAAGTCTGGTTTGATGGCGATGCCTCAATATCCCATCTTCAATGACCGGGATACTGCACTGGTGAACTGGGATAAGAGAACGATACACAAAGGTGTATATAAGAAGGATAAATTTTTCTACAAGGTTTATCCCTTTACCATTCATAGTCTCGATGTGGTCGCAACCGACAGCCTTGATTTTCCTGGTTTCCTTTGCTCATCCGGAATTTTTCCCGATATCGAAGAGCCGCTCAAGGTCCGGCCTGATTATTCATTGGGACTGGAAAAAGTCACGGAACAGACAGGACTTCCGGCCTATGGCGGCAAAGGGACCTTCACCAACAGGGTTGATCTGAGCGATCGGGGACTCCGTGGAGATGGAACCTTCCATTACCTGAACTCGACCTCCTATTCCGCGGATTTTCTGTTTTTCCCCGACTCCATGAGAACCCTGGCAAGGTCGTTTGCTGCCACTGAACAGCTGGCCGATGTCGAATATCCAGCTGTTCAGGCTGACTCTGTCAACGAATTCTGGTTGCCTTACCGGGATTCGCTGATCATATCCACGACAAAGAAGGAAATGGCCATGTACAATCAACAATCCTCCTTTGCAGGACGACTTTCTCTGACACCCAGGGAGTTGAGCGGGAACGGAACCGTGAAAATCAAGGATGCTGAAATGGATTCCAAAGGATTCAGTTTCAAACGACGCACCTTTGATGCACTGATTGCCAACTTCCGCATTAAGTCGTATGACCTTGCCGACCTGACCATCTCCACGCGAAACTATCAGACCCATTTCGACTTCGACAAACGGAGGGGAGAATTCAAATCCAATATAGGCATATCCAAAGTGGAATTTCCGTTCAACAAGTATGTTTGTTCGATGGACCGCTTCGACTGGCTTATTGACAATGAAGAAATCACGTTGTCCAACGAACAAAGCAAGCGAAAAAATTCCGATTCCCTGAGTTTGTCCCAGTTGATCGATCTGGCCTACACCGGCTCGGAATTCGTTTCGATCCACCCGTTGCAGGACTCCTTGCGCTTTTTCGCGGCAAAAGCCCGGTACAACCTTCGTACCAATGTGATCAATGCAGAGGAGGCAAGGATCATCAAGGTAGCCGATGCAGCGGTTTATCCGGATTCGGGAAAGGTGGTGATATTCAAGGATGCCCAGATGCAGACTCTCCGTCATGCCATCGTCATTGCCAATACAAAATCGCGCTTTCACAATTTTTACAACGCAAATATCTCCATTGCCTCACGGAAGAAATATACCGGCATGGGCGACTATGACTACAAGGATCGGTTGGGTAATTTCCAGAAGATCCATTTTTCAAAAATGTATGTTGATACAACCGGACAGACCAATGCCGAAGGGGCAATTCCGGATTCCATTCAGTTTAAGCTGAGCCCTGAGTTTGCTTTCGCGGGAGAGGTCTTCCTGAAGGCTGATCAGAAAAACCTTGAATATGACGGGGGATTCCGCATCATCACCGATTGTTTAAAGGCCAAACCATCCTGGGTTAAATTCCGGAGCGTCATCAATCCACAGCATGTTCAGATCCCCATAGCCGCCTCGCTGAAGAATTCAGCCAATGAAAACATCAGCCTGGCCATGGCTTTCTCCAATACCGACGCAAAGATTTACCCGCTCCTGTTCAGCCGGAAAAATAGTTTCAGCGATTCGACCATGGCCACTTCTGATGGATTGATAGAATTTAATCCCCCGACTACGGAATTCCGGATAGCCAAAGAGGAAAAGCTGAAAAATATCGGCGAGAGAGGGAAATATCTCTCCCTGAATACCACCAATTGCATGGTCAGGGCTGAGGGGAAGATCAACACGGGGATGAATTCGGGCAATCTTAAAATGGAGTCCTATGGGACGCTCGATTATTTTATCATCCCCGATTCCACCCGCATGAATCTGGCCATCGCCTTTAATTTCCCATTCTCGGATGCGGCCCTGCAGAAATTCAGCACCCAGGTTGAATCCATAAACCTGACCGGGGTTTCCATTGCCCGTACACCTTACCTCATGGCCATGGAATCGCTGATTGATGAAAAGGAGACGGAGAGGTTGAAATCGGAGATCGAGCTGGTGGGCAAATTCAGGAAATTCCCGGAATCCCTTGAACGAACCCTGTTTTTTGCAGATGTCAGGTTCCGGTATGATTCTTCCACAAGCTCGTATGTTTCCTATGGACCGATTGGCATCGGCAGTGTGGGTAAAATCCAGGTGAACCGCTACGTGACGGGGACCATTGAACTTACAAAAAAGCGCAACGGCGATGATTTTACCATTTTCCTGAAGCTGACCCAGGATGACTGGTACTTTTTCAACTTCCGGAACAACATTTTACAGGTCTTGTCATCAAACCTTGAATTCAATGACCTGATCACCGAAGCCCTGAAATCAAAAACAGAGCAAAACAGGGTGGATAAGCAGGCGAAGGGTTTCAGGTACACCTTGTCGACGGAGCGGAAGAAGCGCGAGTTCCTTAGGAAATTTGAGAAACCTGAGGAATAATCTTAAATTTGGATCGGTTGTTTCATAACTAAAATTTTAACCATGTTATATGCTTTTCTCGAAATCATTCTGGCTTATCTGATTGGTTCGATTCCTTCGGCAGTCTGGATAGGGAAACTGCTCTATGGGATCGATGTCAGGGAACACGGCAGTGGAAACGCGGGTGCAACGAATGTGATCCGTGTTTTTGGATACAAAGCAGGGGTACCGGTAATGCTTTTCGATGTATTTAAAGGTTGGCTGGCTGTAGAGCTGGCTGTTTGGTTCCCGCCTGCCGGACTTGATCCGGGTATGCTGATCTACCTTCGGATTGCAATGGCCATTGCAGCAGTTTTAGGGCACATCTTTCCGCTTTATGTCGGATTCAGGGGAGGGAAAGGGGTCGGAACCCTTGCAGGGGTCGGAATCGCACTCTTTCCGATGGCCTTGTTGATCGTATTGGGTGTTTTCATCCTTACCCTCGCCATCACAAGGTATGTCTCCCTCTCTTCAATCCTTGGGGCGCTGATGTTTCCGGTGGCGGTAATCGTTATCCTGGGAGAACAGAATCCCGGGCTGATCGCCCTTTCCATACTGGTGGCAGTTTTTATTCCGCTTACCCATTGGAAAAATATCAAACGTCTGCTCAAAGGGGAAGAAAATAAATTTATTTTCAAAAAAAAGAAGGATTCTGGTTCCTGACCTTTCCAGGAAAAAGTTTTTTGAAAATTTTTCAGATTCGGGATACTCTTGGAGAAACAGATTTTATATCGTATATTTGAAACAAATTTCCAAACATAAACTGGCATGAAATTCATCATCTCTAGCTCCTTATTGCTTAAAAACTTACAGGCTATCCTGGGTGTCATCAATTCAAATAATACGCTTCCGATTCTGGATGATTTTCTCTTTGAACTGAAGGGAGATGCTTTGACCATCACCTCCTCCGATCTGGAAACTACCATGAGTGTAACCATCAAAACTGATAAGGCAGAAGAAGAGGGAAGCATTGCCATCCCGGCAAAAATTCTGGTTGATACCCTGAAAACTTTTGCGGATATCCCCGTCTCTTTTTACATCAATGCTTCCACTTCACTGATTGAAATTTCAGCCGGGGAAGGAAAGTATAAACTGGCTGGCCATGAGAGCGATGAATACCCCAGAACACCATCTCTCGAAGAAACCACGGCCATTGTCTTTGATTCTTCCATCATGGCCAATGCCATCAATAAAACCCTTTTTGCTACCGGGAATGACGAGTTGCGACTGGTACTTTCCGGTGTTTTCTGCGAGCTTTCACCGGATGATATAACCTTCGTGGCTACCGATGCCCATAAACTGGTACGATACAAACGAACGGATGCCAGGTCGAATGAGTCAACCTCTTTCATCCTTCCAAAGAAGCCCCTGAACCTGCTTAAGAATATTCTTTCCGGACAGGATTTTCCGGTTACCATTGAATACAACAAAACCAATGCATTCTTCTCTTTTAACAACATTCACCTGATCTGTCGCCTGATCGACGGGAAATATCCCAATTATGAGGCCGTCATTCCCAAAGAAAATCCCAATATCATGACGATTGAACGGCATTCCCTGCTTACTGCTATCCGCCGTGTTTCCATTTTTGCCAATCAATCGACACACCAGGTCCGTTTTAAGGTTTCCGGGAAAGAACTGGTGCTTTCTGCCGAGGATATTGATTTTTCAAATGAGGCCAAAGAAAGACTGACCTGTTCGTTTGAAGGAGAGGATCTGGAGATTGGGTTCAATTCGAAATTTTTACTTGAGATGTTGGGAAACATCGACTCTGATGAAATCCGGCTTGAGATGTCTGCACCAAACAGGGCAGGAATTCTGACCCCTGTCAATAACGACAACAAATCAGAGGACATCCTCATGCTGGTTATGCCGGTAATGCTCAATAAATAAGATCGTGATCAATTTTCTGAGTATGAATCAAATTTAACTGTCATGAAAACACTAAAAAGTCTCATTCTATTTCTGATAGCTGCCCTTCCTGTACTCCATTTCTCTTCATGTGAAAAGGTCAAGGATTTAGCAGCAGTAGATGTAGTCTACACCCTTCCACAGATGAATTTCACCTATCAACCTTCCCTTGCAAAAAGCGGGGAGGTATTGATGTATTCAGGCGCTGTTCACATTAACCTGGATAGCCTTCTGAGCAAATATGGTCTCGATGGGGGAATCATCGGCAATACTGTCGTCACCAGCTTTTCCATTACCATTGATCAGCCACCCACTGCGAATTTCGACTGGTTGCAGTCTGCACGGGCTGTGTTTTCAGCCAACGCGAATTTCACCCCTTCACAGGAGGTCGGAAGTGTAGTGAATACTGCCCTTCATACCAGAACAGTTGTGCTGACGATGAACAATGTGAACATCCGTCCATATCTTGGAAACATGGGTTTTTTTATACGTATCTATGCTGCGACAACGCCTCCGCTTCCAACCTATTTGATTTGGATGTATGCCAACTCCCAGGTTAGAATACGATTGGAACCCCTGAATTAAAAAAAAAGAGCGCAGCCTTTGGCTGCGCTCTTTTTTTAGGCATTCAAATGGAAAAGAATTAGTCTTTTCTGACGTTGATTGCTTTTTTTCCTCTTTTGTCTTCCGTGATATCAAAAGAGACCTGGTCATTTTCCCTTACCTTGTCCACCAAACCACTGACATGAACAAAAATGTCTTGCTGGTTCTCATCATCCACGATGAATCCAAACCCTTTTCTCTCATTGAAAAACTTAACTTTACCTGTTGACATAGCAATTAGAAATTAATATTAAAACTATTGCGAATTTACAATTTAAATTTAATAAGCAAATAAAAACCAATTTTTTTTTTGGGTTACGGGTTGATTGTATTTCTGTTTAATATTTAACTTTACAAAAAATCGTACACTATGAAAGAACTAAAATTAACCCTTGAAAATCTGAATGAATCTTTTCCTTCTCATTTTTCACCTGCACAAATTGCAAAAGCGAAAACGCTGTTTTTAAAAAAATTGGCTGAAGAGGCTCATTGCTTTTATTCCGGTAAAATTCAAACCGTTCCCAAGGCACCGGTGATTGGTTTTAACTGGTTCAACGTGTGGTATACCCCTGGGGTATCCAAGGTTTCGACCAACATTCGCGACAACAACGATTGTTCGTTTGATCTCACCAACCGCGGGAACCTTGTTGCTGTTGTCAGTGACTCCACGAGGGTGCTTGGAGACGGGGATTGCACTCCATCCGGCGGACTGGGTGTAATGGAAGGTAAAGCCTTTCTGATGAAGTACCTTGGCGGGGTGGATGCTGTGGCGCTCTGCGTAGATAGCAGAGGGAAGGATGGCAAGAATGATCCCGATAAAATCATTGAATTTGTGAAGATGTGTCAGCCAAGCTTTGGCGCCATCAACCTCGAAGATATTTCCCAACCCAATTGCTTCAAAGTACTGGATGTTTTACGTGAGGAATGCGATATTCCCGTTTGGCATGACGATGCCCAGGGTACTGCATGCGTGACGCTGGCAGGATTGATCAATGCATTAAATCTGGCCGGAAAGAGCATCCACGATGTCAAAATCGTGTTGAATGGCGCCGGTGCATCCAATACCACCATTGCCCGGTTGCTGATCACCGACGGGGCTGATCCCGCAAAAATCATTCTCTTTGATACCAAAGGATCACTTCATTCCGGTCGTCAGGACATCAAAGCCGATGCCCGCTTTTACCGCAAATGGGAATTGTGTGAAACCACCAACCCCATGAAGATCCTTACGATGGAAGAGGCAATGAAAGGCGCCGATGTACTGATCTCTCTTTCCACTCCTGGCCCCGATGTGATCAAACGGGAATGGATCCGTGTAATGGCTGAAAAATCCATTGTCTTTGCCTGTGCCAACCCGGTTCCTGAAATATATCCTTATGCTGCAAAGGAAGAGGGCGCATTTATCGTGGCCACCGGACGTGGAGACTTCCCTAACCAGGTGAATAACTCCATTGGTTTCCCGGGTATCCTGAAAGGAGCCTTAATGGTACGTGCAAGGAAAATTACCGACACCATGGCCATAGCAGCCGCGCATTCACTGGCAGGATATGCCCGGAAACGGGGTATTCACCCTGAAAACATTGTCCCAAATATGGAAGAAGCTGCAGTTTTTCCGCAAGAAGCAGCCGATGTTGCCATGCAGGCCATCAAAGACGGTGTTGCCCGGCATACTTTATCCTGGGATGAAGCCTTCAACAAAGCCAAAAAGGATATTGATTACGCGCGAAACCTCACCCGTTCCATGATGGACAAGGGATTCATCGAAATGCCCCCGATGGACATGATCAAACGGTCACTCGATTACGCGATCGACCAGGTAAAGTAATATCAATCGTGCCCCATGCGGCATGCATCTCATTTCAAAGCGATCCCTGACCTGCCCAAGATCTGACTGTGTCCATAAATCACGCATCCGTTTTTTACCTTCCAGTTTCAGATCTTTCATTACAACCGGGATATAAAGGGGCTTTTCCGTTTTATTGAAAAGCCCTACAGCGAGACTCCCATCTTCGAGTTCCTTTGCCCAGATTTCATAAGTATCGGTACTCTGGATTTGAACTGCCTGTCTCCCCAGGGGATCCTGGTTAACGGCAAGGACTTCATCATTGGTCAGCAGGTTCAGGGTAAAGGGATCAAGCTGGCTCAGATCACAGCCGATGAGCAGGGGAGAGGCCAAAAGACTCCAAAGAGTGATGTGCGTGTATTGTTCATGTGGAGTGAGACGGGTATAGTGGAGCGAAGGTCCCCAGCCTACCCAGCCTACAACCAGCATGTCCGGGTCATTCCAGCGACCGGGAGCGGCAAACGGAGAACACTTGTTCTGGCTGAAGCCAATGGATGACATGCTTTCCCAGGTGTCTTCAATATCCCCGGTGGTACGCCACGAATTGCCCCCCACTTCGGCGCCCCATTCCCAGACATTCCCCATGCCATACTGGCAAAGACTGTAATGGATATCGCGTCCGGTCTTGCGGAGGGCGCGCTCCATCAATTTATAGGGATATTTTAACTGGGCAGGGGTTGGTTTTGGCGCGATGTTCCAATAGGAACACCAGTCGTACTTCAGGTAGTCGATTCCCCAGCTTGCGTAGGCTTGTGCATCTTTTTCCTCAAACGTGTAACTTCCTTCATAACCGCCGCAGGTCCTGGGTCCCGGAGAAGAATAGATCCCGATCTTCAATCCCAGCGAATGTATGTAATCGCACAATCCCCACATATTTGGAAATTTGTAATTCGTAAGGATTTTCCCATCCTTATCGTGTTTGTCTTCCCAACCGTCGTCAATATTGATGTAGCTCCAGCCATGATCAATGAGTCCGCTTGCCTTCATCTGATCAGCTGATTGGCGTACCTTTTTATCACTGACGCTCAAACCCCAGCAATTCCAACTGTTCCATCCAAGAGGAGGGGTCAGGGAGATCGTGTTGCCTGCGATGATCTTCAGGTTACGGGTGACAGTATCAAAGTTGTTCATGACTCCAAGTTTGATAACATATTCACCTTTTTTAGTCAGCATTCCGGTAATTATCCCACTTTCAGGATTGACGCTAAGTCCTTTGGGAAGCGAATCAACGAAATAAATCAACGGGGGTTCGCCGGTAGCGGCTATTTTATAGAAGAAGGAGGCATAGGGTCGGACTCCGAAAACCCTGGCGCCATTGATCCTGGGCTCTTTCGGCGACTTGGGCGTCAGAATATACGGAACATCCAGTCTTTCTGTCATCCTTACGCGGGAGGTAGACTCGGTGAAAGTAAAAATCAGTGTGGCCGGCTTTGAAGGATCTTTTGCAAAGGAGACCGACAGATCTTTTTTATCCAATTTGGCAAGAACGATATCCATGGAGGACAAAAGAACAGGATATTTGTTATCAAATGTTGCAAGATGGATATCCAATTTTCCCTTGAATTCTTCACTGCCGGAAATATTCCGGATCTCAAATTTCCGTGTCATCTGGGTATCCCCTTCAAAAATAAATGCTGAAGCACTGAAATCGAATTGGATATGATCCGCCAGATCCACCATGGATATTTCAAAAGGCTTGCCAAACATGCCTCCTGAACCGCCCTGGTCGTAAGTCCGTATGGCTATCACGTTCTCTTTGTCCCAGAGAATGCGGGAGTCTCCGGTTGCAAGGACATACTTTCGGCTTAAGTTCCACTTTCCCTGTTCATTGAAAAATTCAGGATTGGGTTCCATTTTTGAATATATGGTTACCCCGTTCTGTCCGATCAATTCACCATTCAGAAAAACCTGGTCACAATCATCGATTTTTCCAAGTAAAAACTGAACGCTGTCCCTGATGAAACAGTTATCTTTTATGGTTGATGGGATAATGACCTTAACACGGTACCACCCAAATCCATTGTAACCTTTGTAGTTTTGTTCTTCCCAGATTTTCGTAGGGAGTACGGTGTCCCATTTCGAGTCGTCCAGTGCCGGACTCGCCCACGCGGGGTCATCGCCAGTCTGAAATTTCCAGGGTTGATTGAGGTCAACGATTTCTTTTTCTGCCTTCCTGCCGCATGATGCGGCAATGATCAGGAGTGCAGATAAAAACAGAGGTACAAAGTTTTTCATGGTTGATTCCGGGTTTAAGGTTTCTTCCTGTAAACTTACACAAAAATTAAATTACATGGTAAACTTCACCGAAAAACTCAAGGGTGTTTTTCCTGTGGCCTGTCCCGGAACATGGGTACAGGGTTTGCCCTGGGGTTCATGACGGTTGATTGATTAAAAATGGATAAGCTACGTTGTATATCATCAGGAGGTGTAAATTCCTCCTCTATTTACCCGAAAATCGAATACTGCAGAATGTAGATCAGCGCACCGGCAACATATCCGGTAAATGCCAGGATGGCTATCCGCTTCAGGTACCAGAAAAAGGTGATCCTTTCCATTCCCATGGCAGCAACACCTGCAGCAGAACCGATGATGAGGATGCTTCCGCCGGTTCCGGTTGCATAAGCCAGGAATTCCCAGAAGAAATGGTCGGTAGGATATATGGCCAACGGATACATTCCCTGCACCGCGGCAACCAGTGGAACATTGTCAACAATGGCTGAAATCAGTCCGATAAGCAGGATGATCAATGATTGATTGGCAATATGCGTGGTGAGAAAGGCGGCCCAGGTTTGGAGTAACCCAACCGACTGTAAAGCCGAAATACAAAGCAATATTCCGAGGAAAAACAGGATTGTAGGGGAATCTGTTTGACGCAAGGCATGAGCCACCGACAGCGAACCGTGTGCCTTTTCATTTTTCCCCCGATGGATGAGCTCGGTTAGCGCCCACATGAAACCCAGCGAAAGCAACATTCCCATGAACGGGGGCAGGTGTGTCAATGTTTTAAACAAGGGAACGAACAGCAGGGAGAACATCCCGGCGATGAAAACGGTCTTTCGCTCGATATCGGTGGTGTCGGACCGACGTTTTATTATTCGTTCAACGTTGGTCTCCTTTTTTGCATGAAGCATATAAGTAGCGATGAACACGGGAATAACCATGCAGACCAGGCTGGGAACAAATAGCCTGACGACTATATTGAGGGCAGTGATCTGCTGTCCGATCCAGAGCATGGTCGTGGTGACATCGCCCATGGGCGACCAGGCTCCACCGGCATTGGCCGCGATCACGATGATGCCGGCAAACACCCACCGGTCTTTTTCATGGTGGATCAGCTTCCGGATGAGCGAAATCATAAGGATTGTAGTAGTCAGATTATCGAGAAGGGCAGACAGGAAAAAGGTGGTAAAACCGATGATCCATAAAAGACGTACGGGATTATCCGGGGATATCCGTGCTGTAATGATATCAAAGCCATCATGGGCATCGATGAGTTCAACAATGGTCATGGCGCCAAGAAGGAAAAAGAGGATTCCTGCAACACTTCCAAGATGCTCCATCAGCCCGGCAGAAACGAGATCCTTATCCGCGGAAAACAGGATGTACAAGGTCCAGCAAACCACTCCGGTGATCAGGGCGCTGGCTGCTTTGTTGATCCTGATGGTATGTTCAAGGGCGATGGCAGCGTACCCGAGAATAAAAACGATGGTGATGATGCAGGATAACATAGATGATCGGTTTTTTTGTCGATTTCAGCTCAATCCGGTAAATTCAGGAATTTCCATTCCCGGGAAAATCCCCGTGAGCGATCTTTTCCGTGATGACGGAACATCCGCTCGAAAGTATTATAAAGAAAAAAAATACCGGAAAAAATTTCATATCAATTTTTTCCGGCAAATTACTAAGAAACTGCGAAACGACCAGCGAATTTAACTTTTCTTCTCCACCACCTTTCCTTTGATTTGCAAAACAACAGGCTGACTGCTGGCGTTGGTTTTTACAGTTACAGTCTTGGTGAACGATCCCGGTGCAGCAGCATTGTATGTGACCGAAATGATGGCGCTCTTCCCGGGCAGAATGGGTTCCTTATCGTATTTAAGGTTGGTGCATCCGCAGGAAGCTACAGCCGATGAGATGATCAATGGCTCTTTCCCATCATTGTTCAGCGTAAAATCAGCTGTTTTTGGGATCTTGATTTCAATTTCACCGAAATCGATTGATGTTTTATCAAATTTTGCTACCGCGGTATTGGATGTGGTGACCGTTGAGGCTGAAGTGATGGGTTCATTGCCCTGTGACTTTACCTGCACAAAAAAGCCCACGGTGAACAGGGCAAGAAGGATGATCTTTGTTTTCATGATGATTTTTTTAAGTGATGGTTGGTTTAAATGGTTATTTGATGACACAAAGATCTGTCAGTAGTGAAGATAACCGGGTTAACGGCTTGTAAATGTTTGTAAACGATATGTAAATCTGTGTAAACGATATGTAAAAATCTTTTGTGAACAGTTATTTCTGACTACTTTTATGGCACGAAACCTGGGGAAGCCTATAATAGTAAATCCCCTGTATCATCTGAAACTTACGATCCATGCGGCACAAACAAATACGGTTCGTTGTTCTTCTCGGGGCTATTTCCATCATCGGGATTATCACCGTACAGGCCTATTTTCTGCAAAAAGCCTGGAACATCAGGGAGAAGCAATTGACCCAAACGCTCGTGATCGGATTGAAAAATGTGGCGGAAAAAATGAGCCGGCTCACCGAAACTGCCCTTCCGTACGGCAATCCCGTGCGTCAGCTGACCTCCAATTATTTCGTTGTGGACATGAACAGCATGATCGATGCCAATATCCTTGAGTTTTACCTGAAGAATGAGTTCGAAAAGTTGAACGTAAAAACCGATTACGAATATGCCATTTATGATTGCCATACCGATAAAATGGTCTATGGAGATTTTATCTCTGCATCGGGAGAAAGTAAACCCCCAAAGCTGACCGCTAATCTGCCCAAGTATAACGAATACCTGTATTATTTCGGAATCCATTTCCCCTCCATCCGAAGTACCATTGCCGGGGATATGGCCATATGGTTTTTCTTTACAGCGATTTTGCTGTTATCTGTCATCTTTTTTGTCTATGCTATTTTTATCATCCTTCAGCAAAAACGATTCTCGGAGATGCAGAAGGACTTTATCAATAACATGACGCACGAATTCAAGACCCCCATCTCCACCATCAACATCTCTGCTGATATACTTGTTCAGCCTGACATTGTAAAGGACCCGAAGCGATTGTCAAGGTATGGATGGATCATCAAGCAGGAAAACCAGCGGCTGAACCTTCTTGTTGAAAAGCTGCTTCAGATTGCACGCCTTGAAAAAAGCGGGATTCAGCTTAAAAGGGAGATGATCGACCTGAATGTACTGATACGCACAGTGGCAGATAACTTCAAAGCCAGCGACCACAGTACCGGATACATCCGAACCAGTTTGGATTCTTCCGTTGATAAAGTCAATGGCGACATCCTTCATCTTACCAATATCCTGCATAACCTGATCGACAACGCGATGAAATATGCAGGGGAAAACCCGGTAATCAGTATTTCGACGGCAAAAGAAAAAGAGAGGGTGTCCCTCACTTTCAGCGATAATGGCCCGGGCATCGAAGCCAGGTACCGCAACCGCGTGTTTGAAAAATTCTTCCGCGTCCCTTCGGGAAACATACACAACGTGAAAGGTTTCGGATTGGGATTGTACTATGTCAGGGTCATCTGCCGGGCACACCGGTGGAGCATCCGCCTGACCGGCGAACCCGGAATAGGAGCCACATTCATTATTGATATACCGCTAAAATCCTGATCATTCTTATGGAGAAAAAAGCTACCCTGCTCTACGTGGAAGATGATTTGACCCTTTCGTTTGTGACCCGCGATAACCTCGAAATGAGAGGCTACATTGTTGATTTCTGTGAAGATGGTTTGACCGCGCTGGAAATGATCAACGGAAAGGCATATGACCTCTGCATTCTCGATGTGATGCTCCCAAAAATGGATGGTTTTGCACTCGCCACGAAGATCAGGGAGAAAAATGCAGAAATCCCGATCCTATTCCTTACAGCCAGATCTACCAAAGAAGATCGTTTACATGGATTGCAACTGGGAGCCGATGATTACATCACCAAACCTTTCAGTATTGAGGAGCTGGTACTCAAGATAGAGGTTTTTCTGAGAAGAAGTAAAATAGTAGTTTCTTCCAGTCAACGATCACAGGTTGTTCAATTGGGGCGCTTCAAATATGATTCAACCAACCATCAATTGACCGGAATGGGTGAGACCCATTCGCTGACACACCGGGAAAATGAATTGTTATCACACTTTGTCGGTAATCTGAACCAGATCATCAAACGCGAAGATCTGTTGATTGAAGTGTGGGGAAATGATCATTTTTTCGCCAGCAGGAGCCTCGATGTTTTCATTTCCCGTTTGCGCAAATTGTTAAAGGGAGATCCCGGTGTAATGATTGAAAACATCCATAATGTGGGTTATCGCCTGAAAGTTTGAGGATCATACCGATAATTTTTTTTTTTTCGGAGAATACTTTTTAGTTTTATACCTGAAATATTGCCTTATCTTTTTCGCGTTTCAACTTTCCAAGGCAGGAATTAATAATTGTCATTTTAACCCATTAAAATCATGACCATGAAAAAATCAATCCTTTTCTTTCTGCTCTCCTTGATTTTAACCGGGCTGGTAGCCCAGGTCCCTTCAAAGGTTCCAATGGAAAAAGCAAAATTGAATTTTCCGGCACCATCCTTCAGCCACGGGGGTGAGGATCCCCTGATCGTGGCACCGAATCCCGTTGTGGCCAGCAAACAAAGTATGGATGACCCGGTTATCATGAGAACCTATTATGATTTGATGACCAACAGTTCGGTTCAAAACAGGTTGTATGTTTATCCTGACGGATCGATGGGTGGGGTGTCGACCATGTCGCTCGATAATGCAGGCGCTTTCACGGACCGCGGGACAGGGTATAATTATTTCAACGGTTCGGCCTGGGGTGCATTACCGACAGGGCGGCTTGAAAATTTACGGGCGGGTTGGCCCTCTTATGCCCCCTGGAACAATGGAGGCGAAATCGTGGTCAGCCATCACTTTTCTACCTATCCATTGGTGATCATGACGAGAGCACAAAAGGGAACCGGAACATGGACACAATCTGAATTGGCTGCTCCGGTTGGAGCTGCCGGTATCAATTGGCCCCGCATGGTGACCAATGGTCCCGGAAATTCCCATGTACACATCATCGCGCTCACCACACCGGTAGCCAGCGGGGGCTCTCTTTTCGAGGGACTGGATGGCGCTCTCGTATACAACCGCTCACTTGATGGAGGAACAACCTGGTCGGGTTGGGAATTGCTCGATGGCATGACCTCTGCCGATTATATTGGCTTCTCGGGCGATGCCTATGCTTTCGCCGAACCGAGGGGCGATACGTTGTGTTTCATGGTTGGCGACAATTGGAACGATTGCTTCATCATGAAATCAACCAATAACGGTGATACCTGGAACAAAACAACGATCTGGAATTGTCCTTATAACCTCTGGGCAGGTGGCGATTCTACAGGTATTTTTTACTGCCCGGATGGATCCAATGCCATTGCCCTTGATAAGAATGGAATGGCCCATGTTCTTTCTGGCTTCATGAGAGCCAGGGGCGACGAGGCAGGATCAAAATTCTGGTACCCGTGGACCGATGGCCTGATCTACTGGAACGAAAACATGCCCGAACTTCCGCAGGAATTGGATCCCGACACCCTTATGGCGCATGGCAATTACATCGGATGGGTTCAGGATACCATGGTATTTTACCAGGCCGAGACCAGTCTGGCCTATTACTACCTTTCCATGAGCAGCATGCCTACCATTTCCATCGACGATGCAACCAATCAGATCTATGCCATCTATTCCAGCATGACTACCTACATGGATGAGAATGGTGTCATGTTTCGCCATATTTTCATGCGCTCAAGCAATAACCTTGGAAATGACTGGGGCGATTTTACCGATCTGAACAATGATTTCATGTACAATTTCCTCGAATGTGCTTATCCTTTCGCTTCAGCCAGAACGCTTGATCACGAGTTTTACGTTTCTTTCATGGCCGATGACCTTGCAGGCACTTATGTAAACGGCAGTCAGGGAGCCCAGGGACAGAGTGAAATAACCGATAACAGCATTACCATTCTGAAACCCATTGTGTCCTCTGTCAACGACAACCGGAATGGCGCAGCCTCGTTGAACGTTTCACTGGTCTTCCCAAATCCCGCCACCGACAGGTGTTATGTCGATGTTCAACTGGAGAGGGAATCCACTGTCATGACGGAGATATTTACAACGACCGGGCTGCGTGTTCTTTCTTCCGCATCGGGGAACCTCCATAGTGGAACACACCGGATCACGATACCCATTGCAGGGCTGTCGTCAGGTATTTATATCTGCCGCGTGAAGGCAGGCGAACAGATGGTTTCTCGAAAACTGGTCGTGGAATAATAACCTATTCGCATTGAACGACTGGGAACACAAGGTGGAGTCCGGTTGATTTCCTTATTTGGGTAAACTGACCCGGATGTTATATTTCCGGATTGCGGAAATCTTTTCGTACAAGACTCCAACATCCTCAATTTTCGCAGCAGGAATCATTTCAGCGGAAACCAGAAAATAGGATTTGATCTGGATATTCCTGGGTCCGGTTTGTTTGGTCTCAAAGATGAGTTTCCCCAAAGTATTCCATTTATGCCCAGGGTCATTCCAGCCCGTAATCGGTCATTCTCAATGTTTTTGGAGAGATGATATCAACTGCTGATCCGGGAAATTCATCATCCAGGTAATAATGGTTTCTGGCATGATGGAAAATCTTCCGGGTGCCTTCATCAAATTGAATCCATTTCCCTCTGGGTACATCGATGATCAGTTTTACCTCGTGGCCGCGCCACGATTCTCCTTTTGGCATATATACAAAGGGTTTTAATAAAAGCAGCGAATCGTTTGAAGAAACCTCATACCTGACCTTTTCAATTCGTTCCCTCGCTTCCTGAGGTGACTTGCCCCTGGCATAGATATACTTGGTTACTCCGAAGAGAGAGTCAGAACTAACCCGGATTTCAATACTGGGAAGCAGGTAAAGATGGTTGTTTTCTCCTTCTATCATCTGGATATCATCGAAAATGGTAAAGGGATCACGGTCAAGATAGCGGATCAGAGAATCGTCATTCACCAACGATACATTCAACGTATCATGTTTTGGCTGATGCAAGGCTACTTTCTCCTTTTTTACCTCTCCGAAACGGTACATATCAGCAATTTTCAGGGTGAAGAATACAGCCAGGATCAATCCGAGAATCCAGAAATAAAATGCGTTCAATCCAAAATTCTTGATCCGCCTGAAACGGATGACCAACCATAAACCATTATAAAACATCAGCAATGCCGGGATCCCCAACAATAAAATGAGGGAGAACTGAATGAAGACAAATTTCACTTTCGTCCCCAAAAAAATAGATGCCAATACCGGAAGTGAAGGGATGATTTCATTGTGTTCGACTGCAATGACGCCACCCCAGCCAAAAGCAAAGGCAAGAATAGCAATGATAATGGCCATCCCGGTGAGCACAAAGGTGATGCCAAGAATAATAAGCACGATCCTGAAGGTCACTTTCAGTATTGAAACCAGCGCGTTGATGAGCAGTTCAGGTACTCCCGGGCCGGATGATTTCTTCTTTTTTTCCCGGCGACCCGTTCCATTGGTCATGGTATCGATACGGCTTTTCAAATGCGATATTTCTGAGCGAATCGAACTTTCAATCGATGAGATATTGATCCGCTCTCCGCGCATTTCCAGTTTTTCAGCGGTTGTTCCTGCTTCGGGAATGACCACCCATAAAATAAAGTAGAGTAAAATCCCAAGTCCTCCGGCAAAAAGACTGATGATGAAAAATGTCCTCACCCAGAGGGGATCGAGATGAAAATAGGCGCCGATGCCGGCACATACGCCACCCAGTATCTTGGCATCCGGATCACGGAAAAACCTTTTCTGAACATGTACTGCATGGGTTTTTGCCTGGCCATCGCCACCCGTTTCCGCATCAAACTGGCGGGGTAAACCCATCACCCCGATCACCTCCATGATGTCCCCTTCCAATACCACCTGCTTGGTGTCACTTATTTTCTGCTGCAGAAGCTCCGCGATACGGCATTCGATGTCATGAATGATCTCCTCCCTGCCTTCCGAATTTCCGAAATGCTTTTTTATCGATTCGAGATAGTCGTTCAGTAAGATATAGGCATCTTCATCAATGTGAAAAATGATTCCACTGATGTTTATCATTAAGGTCTTTTTCATGATTATTGTGTGTTTAAACTTGAAGGGTTAGCAGAATTGACAATCTTTTCAACGGAATTTACCAGGTCGCTCCAGTCGTTTATCAACTCGAGCAGAAAAGCATTCCCGGTTTTCGTGATCTGGTGATACTTTCGGGGTGGTCCCGATTTTGACTCCTCCCAACGGTAAGATGTAAATCCGTCGTTTTTCAACCTTGTAAGCAGAGGATACAATGTTCCCTCCACGATGATCAATCTGGCATCCCTCAACCGGTCAATGATATCGGATGCGTAAGCGTCCTTTTCAGCAATGATGCTAAGGATACAGAGTTCGAGAACTCCTTTTCGCATTTGGGCCTTTTGGTTTTCTGTATTCATGCAGCAAAGATAATACATAAAACAGTACTATGCAATACATAGTATTATAATTTAACATTATTTAACATTTATCATGAAGACAGATCCGTGAAGAAAAGCATAAAATAACAGTCCATGCAGTGAAAATGCATGGACTGTCGGGGATATGGGAAAGGAGGTTTGCCGGCTTTAATCCGGGAAATTCTGAGTTACTTCCGGATCACCAGTTTCCGGATCAATTTTCCGGATTCCTTGGAGATCTCAATGAAGTAATTTCCCTGGGGCAGTTGACCTACATTGATGTTGTCAGACCAGGTACGGTTCACAGGGATATTTCTGAGCATATAAACTGATTCACCCCGTGCATTCAGTACCCGGATATCAAGCTGTTCCTGTTTCAGGCTTTTCAATTCAATGGTAAAGATGCCTGTTGTGGGATTTGGAAAGATCTGCACGTCAACTCCGTCCAATTCTCCGATTCCGGCGCATATTTTAAAGCCTACCGTAACCGTGTCGAAGTTGGAGCATTGGTGGTTATCGGCCACGAAAACGGCATACCATTTTGAACCAATGCCTGTGCCAGCCGAATCAATGGTGATGGTCGGTGTGGTTTGACCGCCGGGTACCCAGAGATAACTTGCGGCATCGGGGACAGTGGCATCGAGGACAATACTCAGGTTGGCGCAAATCACGGTATCGGGGCCGAGATTGACATCGGGCAATGCATGAATGGTAAGGGTCATGCTGTCGGTTGCAGCAGGACAAATGGAAAGACCCATGGCCTGAAAATGCAGCCTGACTGAGCCAATCTGGTTATCCTGGCTTCCGGGAGTATAGGTTGGGTGCAGGATGGTGGCATCATCAAATGTTCCGTCTCCTGAAGTGGTCCATTGCAGGCTGGAATGGTTTGCAGCCGATGAATTGCTTACCGGATAGACAACCCCTGAACAAATGGCATTATTTCCCCCCGCATTGGCAGTTGCCGAAGGTAGAATGGTCAACACCATGGAATTGGTGGTGTCAATACCATCTTCACCATAGGCAGTGAGGTTCAATGTCACCGATCCGGCAGCAATATCCTGACCGCCCGGTGTGTACACCGGATCCAATATTGTGGCATCGCTGAACAATCCGTCACCTGCAGTATTCCACCGCAGTGAATCGTAATTAAAGGCAAGCCCCTGCAACTGGAATGTATTTCCTGTGCAAACAGTTCCGTTACCTCCGGCGTTGACCGTTGTTTTATATTGCGGCGGGAAAACGATGTAATCTACCCACGCCAAATCGGGACCTGTGGCCGATTGTTCATTTTTTACAAATTCCCAAGAAAAGGTATGAAGTCCGGCCAGGACCGGAAAGGCAGCTCTGCGCCATGTTTTCCCGCTCGTCCATTGACCAACCATGAGGTCATCAATGAAGAACTTTAATTTATTGGTGAATTTCTCCGTGGTCACCCGGAAGTAAAAAGAGATGCTGTCGTCGAGCATCGCGTGATAGGAGACGGTCAAACCTGATGTATCGCCGGTATTGATCATTCCAGACCGTGCTGAGTACAACTTCTCCCAATGTGCAGTATCATCGATCTCCCAGCCGGCCTGTCCATAGAATTGCCAGGGAAACTTCTGGAAGTTTCCGGTTTCCCAATCTTCAATGATCAACCCGATGCGTGCATTGAAATCACGTTCGGTGATGGCATATTTCGATGTGGCCGTGTTATGGAATACGGCTGCAGAACCATAGGCGGAATTCGGATTGACCGTTACCGGGAAGGAGGCTTGCACTGTTTGTCCGGGAAACATTGTTCCAATCGGGAAAACAGGGTTGCCGATGGTTACATAAGGATTATTTGTAACCAGATTGCTGACCACCTCTTCGGCGTTGTAGGGACCGGTATTCTGGGTATGGAGAATCAGGTTTGCCGATTCTCCCGGATCAAGCCGGCCATTGCTGTTCCCGGATGCATCATCGATGGTCATGGATAAAATGGCCACATTTGGAGCATGCGACAGGATCGGGAAATAGCTATAGGTTGTGGTATCGTATTTATCGGCAGCCTTTACCGTGAACTCAATCTCGGCATTGTCGGGAACCGAATCGGAAACCGTGAATTTAAAGGCATCGTGAATGTATCTGATTTCGTTGACCTCAAAGTCGCCATAAAATTCAGTATTGTCGGTAAAAGTGATATAGGGAGAACTGCTCGAAAGGATGATGGATACGCTGTCGGCAGGTTTATCACCCTCGTTTTTTACCCTGAGGCCGAGCAGTTCGGTTTCTCCATAATCCATCAGGCCGTTTCCGTTGCCAAAGGTGGTATCGTTCAAACTGTGCGAATGGTATTTGATGACCGGTTTGTTCAGTGGAACGCTCAATTCAATGGGGGAGACGTAGGTCATGGCATAACCCAGGCGGTTGTCGGTCCAGCAGGGGTAAACTTTTCCGGCAAAGGCATCAATGCCAAGGTAATCGCCGAAATAATCGGAAGCCATGTTGGGAATTGGCTGAGGAGTAAATGAAACATCACTCACCTTCATCTCTTCCCAGGTGTTCCCGCCATCGGCGCTATAAGCCAGCCAGGCCTCTGCCTGTGTTGCCGATACATTGCGGTTGTCATAAAAAACGATGCTGACCATGCCGTTGGCCTGGTCTACGGTTATCCATGGGAAATAATGCTGTTTCCCTGCACCTGCTGCATCCTGGTTTATCTTCATCGGGGCCGACCATGTCGTGCCCTGATCTGTTGATTTGATCAGGTAAACATCCGAACCTGAACCGGTATTGATCCCGGGAACACCGATATTGCTCCAGGTAATGTAAATGGCGCCACGGTTCGGACCATTGCTCAAATCGACTGCCATGCATGGAAAAGAATTGGTGCGCATATTCTGGGCAACGCCCGAAGTACGGATTCCACGGATATTGTTCAGAATCCTGGTTGCTGGTTGCCATGTGATTCCGCCATCCGTTGATTTGGTGAATCCAATGGCCTTCTCATCACCGGGCCAGCTGTCGTATACAGCCCAGGCTGAATAGGCCTCCCCATTCGGACCGCATTTGAAATTCACTCCCTGGTTGTGACTCCCGGCGCTGGTACCCGCGCTTACCTTGATGGATGTTTCCCATGATGTTCCGTTGGTGATGGATCGGGCGATATATATATCGCTTCCTTTCATCCATCCGTTGTACAGGTAACCTTTGTATGGACTCGTGGGTGCAACATCCACCCAAAGGTGATTTTTGTCGAGCATGTTGAACAGTGTCCCGGTGCCGGCTTTTGAAACCGACCACGTGGCGCCCTGGTTATCGGAATAGGAAACGCTTTGTCCATAGGCAGCATCAATGTATCCGATAAACCACCTGCCGGTCAGGTTGATCACTGCAGCCGGGTCTCCGCTGTTGCTTCCACCGGCTCCCTGGATACTGCCAGTCCAGGTTTCGCCTTCATCAGCCGATTTAAACCAGTCGGCTCCATAGATGGAACCCGTACTGGGTTGAGGAGTGGAGTTGTTTGAATTTACTATCCAATTCCCGTTGGAGGGATCGGCAACAATGGAATTCTCACTCTGGGTAGAGGTTTGGGTGGTGACGGGAACATCAGGTGAATCCTGGGAAAGAATTCCATCCCCGTAAATCTTGCTCCCGGTATACCGGGCCGCGGGAACCCTTGAAAATGGCTGAACAGGAACCAATCCAAGTTCGGCCATTTTTCGCCAATATCCCATGTTGTCAATACGGGTATCAACTTTATAATCGGGAGGAAGCACAATTTTTTCATCCTGTGCCAGGGCTGTCGACATCGTGAATGCAGCACATATCACAAGCCATAGAAGGTAAGTCAGTCTTTTCATCGGTGTTTTTTTAAGAATAATTCTTTGTCTCACAAAGATACGGAAATTCAAATCAATTTATAATCATTTTAAATAAATTCACTGTAATAATCTTTATTTTGTAACTTTGCGGGTAGTAATCATGAAACATTTTAAAAATATCTGTACCTTAATCCTGCTGGTTATTTTCCTGGCAGGATCCAATGGTATTTCTTTTTTTCATCATTTTTGTTCCTGCAGCAATACCTTGAGTACCCTTTTGTATCCCGGGGTTCTTAGCGCACCTGCCACCTGTTGTGACAGGGAATGTTCCGCGATGGTTCCAGTTACCGATGCTGCTTCGTCCACCCACCTTGATCCGGCTCCATGTTGCAAGATCCTTAGGGTTTATTACCGGTTATTGGTCAACTCTTCGCCCGTTCGTCAGGATTCTCTGCAACTTCCGTATTTTGGCACTTTACAGGTTTTGGATTCAGATCAAACCTGTCATCGCGAGATGAAAATCCCAAAATTTAATGTTTTTTTTGAGTTTCAATCTCCGCCATTATATGGCCGGTCACTGATAACCTATCTGCATCAGATAAAAATTCCCCTTCCTGTTTCGTTTGCCTGAGAACGTAATCACGGATGATTAAACCATCCCTGGTTCTTTTTGAATCGCCGCGACTTGCCGCGGGATCAGCAAGCAAAAATAAAAATTCCCATGGAATCGAAAAATCCTCGTGGCTTGCAACGAGGTTCTTCAATCATTGATTCATCAGCAAATGTGCGTTCAAACTCCTATTCCTTACAATTTTTCTATTCTTATAAAGAAAGGCAAATCATGAAATCATCTGCGCTAAGAAAATTATCACTGATGCTCCTATTTCTGACAATATATGCAGGACTTGTTGCCCAGAACCTATCCGGCACTGTTTTTGAAAGGGATGCTCATGGACACAAATCCGCACTCCCCGGTGTGAATGTATTTTGGGCCGGCACTACCAAGGGGAGTTTTTCGGATGGCAAGGGTAAATTCCGCATTGCAAAAAAGGGAGTTTCGGATTCCCACCTGGTTGTCAGTTCAATGGGATACAAAACAGATACCCTGAAGATCGGAAATGACCAGACTGAAATTGAAATTGAGCTTTTCCCGGATAACCGCAACCTGACGGAAGTCGAGATTACCGGGAAACAAGACAACAGCTATATCTCCAGTCTCCGTACCCAGCAAACCCAGGTCATCACCTCCGGCGAACTTCAGCGTGCTGCCTGCTGCAACCTGGCCGAAAGCTTTGAGACGAATGCCTCCGTTGATGTCTCGTACTCGGATGCCATCACCGGCGCCCGCCAGATTCAACTCCTGGGACTCTCCGGCATTTACAGCCAGATCATGACGGAGAACGTCCCCCTGATCCGCGGATTGGCCACTTCATATGGATTGAATTATATCCCGGGTTCATGGATGGAATCAATCCAGGTGGCCAAAGGAACATCATCCGTTGTACATGGATATGAATCGATTACCGGACAGATCAATGTTGAGTACAAGAAACCGGAAACCACTGGGAAGTTCTTCCTCAATGCTTATGGAAACAGCAACCTGAGGATTGAAGCAAATGCCGATGGAGCCATTAAAATCAACGATAAACTGAGCACCTCGCTGCTGCTCCACGCGGCCACCTTTCAGCATAAATTCGACCGGAACGGGGATGGTTTCATGGATCTTCCCAAGAACACCACCATTACCGGCATGAACCGCTGGGATTATCTTATCCCGAACAGGTGGGTTTCGCGTTTCGGAGTAAAATATCTGTATGAAGACCGGAACGGGGGACAGATGGATTTCGATAAAAGCACCTGGAATACCGATACCACCGGCATCACGAACGATCAGAAAAAATACGGGATTGGCGTGAAGACCAACCGGCTGGAGGCCTTCTGGAAGAATGGGATCTTTATGGGATCAGACGCGAAATCAAGCCTTGGATTGATCCTGTCAGGGATCAATCACCAGCAGGATGCCTTTTACGGGATCAACCTGTATCATGCCCATGAACAAAACTTCAATGCCAACCTGATTTTTTCCACCTCCTTCAGGGAGAAAAAACACAGGATTTCGGCCGGTGCAAGCTACTTTACCGACAATTACAGCGAAAACTTTGTGCAAACCCGCCTGAAATACCGGTATCAAACCCTGCCCGCCGATTCAGTCCCGACAAATGCCGATCTTTTTACACTGGTCGGGGATTCCATCTTTACCTATATAATGGACAGGAATGAATGGGCGGCAGGAGCCTTTTTTGAATATACCCTTGACATTCATGAGAAATTCACCGTCATCGCGGGAATCCGTGGAGATTATAACAGCAGGTTTGGATTTCTGGTGACGCCCAGGTTGCACCTGAGGTTTAATCCTTCGAAAAACACCACCATCAGGACATCTGTTGGAAAAGGTTACCGGTCGCCCAACCTGCTCTCTGAAAACAGTGCAGTTTTCGTGAGCCAGAGGGTGCTCTTTTTTGCCCCTGACCTTGAGCTGGAAGCGGCCTGGAATTACGGGTTGAATTTCACCTGGAATTTTACACTTTTTGGTGAAAAGGCCGAATTGTCGCTCGATGCCTATCGTACCAGTTTTGTGAAACAAGTTGTAGCCGATCAGGATAGTTTGCCCACGGCGCTCTTCTTTTATAACCTCAACGGCAAATCCTATGCCAACAGCATCCAGGCTCAACTCACCTTTTCACCGGTGAAAAGATTCACCATTACCGCGGCATTTCGTTTGAATGATGTGATGATGACCGAAGGGGGAAGACTACGGCAAAAAGCCATGGTCAATCAATACAAGGGATTACTTTCGCTGGCCTATGCCACAAGGTTCGATAAATGGAAATTTGATCTGACCGGACAGCTCAATGGTCCTTCGAGAATCCCGGACACCCAAAAGATGCCATTGTCGCTTCAGCGACCTTCCCATTCTCCCGTCTGGATCAACCTGCTGGCACAAATTACCAGGAAATTCAAGCATTTTGATGTATATCTCGGTGGAGAAAACCTGGCCAACATCAGGCAATTGGATCCCATTGCTGAATACTGGAAGCCCTACCATACTCATTTTGACGGGTCAATGTCCTGGGGACCTGTCACTGGTATCATTGTTTACGCCGGGATACGATTAACGGTTAAATAGTAAAAAAAACATATAGCATGAAAACAAAGAAAGTTTTTCTGAAGTCATTTGTCCTGATCATTTCCATGGTATTTATGGCGAACCAGGGATTTTCGCAGGAGAAAAAAGCAGCGGTGATAAAAATCAAAACCTCCGTCGTATGCGGCATGTGTAAGGACCGCGTGGAGCAGGGGCTGGCTTATGAAAAGGGGATCAAAGATGTGAAGGTGGATCTGGAGACAAAAACTACCACCGTCAGGTATGCTGCCCTGAAGACGAATCCTGATCAGATCCGGAAAATGATTTCAAAGTTGGGTTACGATGCCGATTCAATTCCTGCCGATAAGGTCGCTTATTCAAAGCTTCCGGCATGCTGCAAAAAGGATGTGCCGAAGCACTGATGTTAAATGCTAAACCCTGACTACATCTTTGATAAGTGTGATAAGGGTTTCTTTATCAAATGGTTTTGCAAGATAATGGCTGCATCCCACGTCGAGTATCCGTTCTTTATCTCCATGGAGTGTATATCCGGTTACCGCGATGACAGGTGTATCCCGATAGTCAGGTAATTTTCGGATGATGCGGGTGGCCTGAATGCCATCCATGCCCTCACCAAGGTTAATGTCCATCAGGATGGCATGATAATGTTTTGACTGAACCATCCGGATCGCGGTTTCTGCATCAAAAGCATGGTCCATCTGACACAGGTGGCGCAGGTAAATCATCACCAGATCCCTGTTCATCTCGTTGTCCTCAACAATCAGCAGGGAGGGAAGAGGTAGCCGGTCATCGGAAGGGGAGTCAGCTTTTTCTGCTACAATTGAAGCGAGGGAAGAATCAGGTTGCACGGGCTTTGGAACCAAACCGGATTCAACCAAAGGAATTTCCAGAGTAAACACGGAACCAACATTCACGCTGCTTTCTAACCCTATCGTTCCATTGAGCAGGGTGGCGATCTTTTTAACGATGGGCAATCCTAAACCACTACCCTCGTACTGCCGCCCTATTCCTTCGCTGACCTGCCGGAATTCCTGAAAAATGGTTTCGAAATGATCGGGATGGATCCCGATTCCGGTATCCTTCACATGCATTGACAGGAAAGATTTACCGGTGGCAGGTTTCACCTCAACGATTATCTGAATCATCCCTGATTTGGTGAATTTAATGGCATTTTCAACCAGGTTCTGGAGGGCAACACGGAGCAGGTTCCCGTCGGTGATGATCACCATTGGTTCATTGCAGTCGACGGAAAGAACAAGGTTTTTCCTCAGGGCGAATTCCCGCAATGGAACAATTGCCTCCTCGATCAATGCCCCGAGGTTAACCATGGTGTGATGGGGGGTCAATCCTGATTCGAGCTGCGCCATCCAAATGATGGAATCAAGGGTGCTCATCAATCTTTTCCCGGAAATGTAAATGTTTTGAATATTTTTCAGCAGGAATGGATCCGTGAACTCTCCTTTGATCACCTCGGCGAAACCAAGAATTCCGGTCAACGGGGTCCTGAATTCATGGCTCAGGCTGGCAAGCAGGTTAGATTTGAGTTTATCCGATTCTATTGCTTTCTCCTTGGCCAAATGAAGTTCTTCAAGGGCTTTTTTCTTCTCCATCCGGATCCGTGCATCGGCAAGCTCCCTTGAAATGGCAGGGCCAATTCTGCGGAGATTATTCTTCATGATATAGTCATTCGCCCCGGCTTTCATCATGTTCACCGCGATATCTTCTCCAACGGTCCCGGAAAGGAGAATGAAGGGGATATCGAGATTTTTCTTTTTGAACAGTTCAAGCGCTTCGGCACCATTGAGTTTTGGCATCCGGAAATCGCAGATGACCAGATCCCATTCCTCATCCCTGAGCGCCTCTTCCAGTTCTGGCTCGGTTTGAACGCGATGCGGTTTCACATGATATCCCTCTTTTTCAAGGAGACGATACAACAAAAGGGCATCATCCTCTTCGTCTTCGATCAGTAAAAGGCGCAATTGCTTTTCCATATTGCTTTTTTATTTCAAGGGAGGCAGCTCGTTCAGCAACAGCCAGTATAAACCAAGTTGCTGAACGGATTCGATAAATTTGTTGAAATCGACCGGTTTACGAATGTAGCTGTTGGCGCCGTTGAGGTAGCTGTTTACAAGGTCTTGCTCCTCCACCGATGAGGTCAGGATAACCACCGGGAGCAATCGGGTAGCGGGATTACTCCGGATTTCTTTCAGAACCTCCAGCCCGTCTAATTTTGGAAGCTTCAGGTCGAGAAGAACCACTGAAGGCATCTCCTTCGGATCACGCCGGGAGAATTCCCCTCTGCAAAACAAAAAGTCGATGGCCTGGGCGCCATCATAAACAACATTCACAGGATTTTTCAGGTTGCACTTTTCAAAGGCCCGCAACGTCAGTTCGACGTCATCCGGGTTATCTTCCACCAGAAGAATTATTTTTTGTTCCATAAGGCTGATCCGTTTATGCTTTAAAAATACAAAATATTATCGATTGACACTATCCGTGAAGTGTAAAAAAGAAGGTGGCTCCATTATTCACCTCTGATTCCGCCCAGATGTATCCCCCATGACGCATTATGATCCTTTGAACGGTCGTCAAACCAATCCCGGTACCCGGAAATTCTTCTGTGGTATGTAGTCGCTGGAACACGCCAAACAATTTATTGGCATATTTCATGTCAAACCCTGATCCATTATCCTTGATGAAAAGAACAACATGTTTCTCTTTGACAAGATGGCCGAATTCGATTTCACCCATTGTTTTTTTGGAAGTGAACTTCCAGGCATTCTGGATTAAATTTTCCATTGCGATTTTCAGCAAATGGGCATCTCCGGTAACATTGATCCCTTCCAGAACATTGAACTTAACCTGTCTTTCGGGTTGTTCAGCAACCAGTTCACTGCAAATAGACTGAACTATCTTGCTCAGATCGACCTTTTCGAAAACAAGTTCATGACGCGTTATCCTCGACAGTTTTAAAAGATCATCGATCAACTGGGCCATTTTCTGACTGGCTCCCCTGATTTTGTTCAGGTAACGTTTCCCTCCATCATCCAGCCGCTCCCAGTAATCTTCCATCAAGGCCTGGCTGAATCCGTCGAGACTGCGCAAAGGAGCCCGCAGGTCATGGGAAACCGAGTAGCTGAAGCTTTCCAGCTCCTTGTTTGAAGACTCCAGCTGAGCAGTACGGTCTTTCACCCGCTCTTCAAGTTCAAGGTTCAATTGCCTGATCTCTTCCTGTATTTTTTGGGACTCAGTAATGTCGTCAAACACAACCGCAAATTGATTTTCTGCCGGCCTGAAAACCGTGACCCTGAAATACCGGTTCAGGTCCTGGTTGAATTGTTCAAAAGAAAATGATTCTCCCGTCAGGGCAACATGAAAATATTTGTCTAACCACTCCTGCTCAAGCCCCGGCAGGTATTCGAGAACATTCCTTCCCAGTATATCCGCGGCGTGAAGTCCTGTCAGTTTTTCGAATGCAGGATTGACATCGATGAGTTTGTAGGAAACAGGTTGGTTTTTATCATCAAAAATCAGTTCATTTAAACTGAATCCCTCGATCATGGTATTGAACAGCATCCGGTATTTCGCTTCACTTTCAATCAATGCCTTTTCCGACTCCAATCGTGAGGTGATATCCCGGATGATCGACTGGATAAATGTTTTACCGTCAACAGTGATGGTTCTGGCGCTAATTTCGATCGGGAACACGCTGCCGTCTTTCCTGCGATGCGCCGATTCAATGATACATCCTTGCTCATCAAGGATCTTTCGAATCCGGTCTTTCAGGGTTGTAAGAAATCCGGGAGCCACCAGATCGGGGATGCTCATTTTAAGGAGTTGTTCGCGCGAATAGCCATACACCTGGATAGCTTTCAGATTGCAATCAACAATGCGGTGATTCTGGTCGCCAAGCAAAATGATGTCGTTGGCATACTTCAGCAGGTACTCATTGTGCTTTGAAAGAACCTCCCGCTGAAGTTCCAGCTCATAAAGATTTTTGAAATGATCGCGCCGCCGTTGGTAGATGATCATCATGAATATGGATCCGATGATGAGAATGAGAATGCCGGCAACGATCGCGGTCATGATTTTCCAGGTCGTCATGGACTCGAAAACCTCTTCCATGTCGGTCTTGGAAACGATATACCAGGGAGTGTCAGGAATACTCCGGACACTTGCAAGTACTTTTTTTTCACGGTAATCAATCCCCTGAACGATACCTTCCCTGCCCCTTGCAGCCATTGCAGCAGGAAGATCCGGATCGGAAATGGGGAACTGCAATTTCAACGCGGTATTTTTCTGGTGCCGCAGTTCATTCAAATATACCACAGCCGAATGGTTGATCCCGATGAGGAGCGTTTCCGACGTCCGGCTGGGCACGGGCCAGGATTGGATAAGCGGGTAAAGGAATTTGCCCGGGTCGAGTCGCGTAACAATCGTGTAACCTGAACGGGATGAAGTCCCAACACCGGCATGAAAATGGGTGTAGAGATCAAGGTGAATGGCATAGCATTGGGAGCAGAAATAGAAATCACTGGATAGAGCATCCCAGTCGGGCAATTCCGGATGTTTGATCATGGTTATTTTGTCCCTGTCGTGGCTTCTTGAAGCACTCAAACCGGCAATGATCCTGCCCGAACTGTCGGCGATAATAATCCCGTCGTTGTTATAATGTTTTAAAACCGGTTTCAGTAAGGAAAGTACTTTCTTTTTTGAATTTGAATTTACCGGATGTTTCACAAGGATACCCGTTTCATGCAAAAACGTTTTATTTTCCGACAAAACGAGGGCATCCGCTTTTCGGTTATTAATCCAGTTTCGGATCTCTTCTGCCTTGTAATGGGATATGAATTCCAGCCTTTCTTGTGCAGTTTTTAAAATGGATTGCTTGACCAGATGCAACATGAAAAAGCTCATGGAAACTATCACCGCGATAATGACTGCATAGATCACGAAATAAGTTCGGAAATTCCAGAGGCGCGAAAACAGGGTTTCCATGTTAAGGGGTTGTTATTTGGCTTCCCATTGAACCGGGAATCAAATATACGATATAACATGACCATTTCCAATACCGGATGATTGTTTTATGCAGATAACATGTTCCATGCCTTGAAATGGAACATGCATGCGGAAGGAAAGCAGGATGTCCCCTACAACCGTATCATTTTTTCACGGCACAATTCATTTTTATTGAAAAGAAGTTTATATAAATAAACTCCCGGGGTCATGGCGCTGCAGTCGAATGGAATGTTATGTGTGCCCGCGTTCAGGTTCGGGAAAGTCGTTTGGTGTATATACTTTCCTGAGAAATCCAGAATCTGGATGCAGATGTCGCCCTGTACCCGTGACTCAAACGCGATATGCGTAGTTGACTGGAATGGATTCGGCCAGTTCCGGACGGAATTGATATTTAATGGAGATGGGAGCGGATCAGCCATGGAACCTGACGGAAATTCGACACCGGTGATCTTGCGGATCCGGTTGGCATTGTATTCAGAGATGTAGAGGTCTCCGAGGCTGGTCATGGCGATGCTGTTTGGTCCGTTGAATTGGGCTGAATCAAGCGACCCATTGGTTGAACCGGGAACTCCGGTGCCGGCATAAACGGTGACTTCACCGGATGTTGAAATCCGGTAAATTTTATGATGACCATAGGCAGGAAGATACAGGTATCCCGAAGGTCCCCGTACAAGGTACTGGATCCTTGAATTCTGTCCGTTCGGAACCGTGGCAAAAACAGAGGTTGTTCCATCGGGTTCAACTTTGTGGATGATCCCGGTATTGTAATTCGAAACATACAGATTTCCGGCGGGGTCAAACACCAGTCCCAATGGTGCGCTGAAACCGGTGGCATAAATGCTCACGAGTCCATCGGGCGTGATTTTGCTCACGGTTGTGCTGCCGTTATTTGAAACATACAGGTTGCCGGCAGTATCGAAGGCGAGTGCGCTGGGATTGATCAACCCGGAGGCAAACTGGGTTTTAACCCCTGTCGGGGTGATCTTATGAATGATCCCCGAATTGTAATTTGAAACATACAGATTTCCGGATTGGTCAAATGCCAGTCCATCCGGCGCATCGGAGGTGGAATCAAAGGTGCTTACCAGGGCGTCCGGCGTGATCCTGAGAACCGTGTTCCCGAATCCTCCGCCCCAGTTGGCCACGAAAAGATTCTGCGCCCCGTCGAGGGCAAAACCATCGGGACCATTCAAACCGTTCCCGGTCAGGAAGGTGGAAACGGTCTGTCCGGATGCCGGTATGGTGCATATGCAGGAAAAACTTATTACAGTTAAGAACAGGATCAGATTTTTCATGGTCAGTATTGTTAGATATTTTCCGGGAGCTAAGATCAGCAACTGTTTCGAAGCAGCAAAGCGGAATCGGCTAAATGGTCATATTATTCGTTAAGCGGTATCGGGGGATGGCTAATTGAACCTGTTTTTTATCATCAGGGTATAGCGCCTGCTCATGATAAAGGGCTCATCCACTCCGTTGAGCTGAACCCGGAAGGAGTTGTTGAACCATTCATCGATCTTTACCACATGATCCATGTTGATGATGGTTGAGCGGTGAACCCGGCAAAAGGTACCTTCTGGCAGCCTGTTTTCCCACTCCTGCATCGATTTGTTGGTCAATCCCTTTTTGCCGTCGGTAAGGTGAAGTTCTGAATAATCACCGGAGGAGCTGATATAAAGTATGGAATCGACCTTGAGAAAAAGATAATGGGTGTTAAACAGGATGAAGAGACGATCACTGCCGTTCAGTTTCTTCTTTGGCAACTCTTCCTGTTCGTTTTCTTCAAAAAGCCGTGCAACGCATGATTTCAGGCGGGCAATTGTGACGGGCTTCATGAGATAATCAATGGCATTGACTTCGAAAGCGCGAAGTGCATATTCATCGAATGCAGTGACAAAAATGATTTTTACTCCGGCAGGAATTCTTTCAATCAGATCAAAGCCCGATTCACCCGGCATCTGGATATCGAGGAAAACCACGTGAGGATTTACCTTTTCAATCAGTGATACGGCATCTGCGACATTGTCGGCTTCACCCGCCAATTCAATCTCATCCACCTCGGTGAGCAGCGTCTTCATGGCATTTCTTGCAAGCCGTTCATCGTCGACAAGTATTGCCGTTAATTTATGATTAACCATGAATAGAGATTGTTGCCATTACACGATTTTCAAACTCACCGATATCGAAACCTGCCTTTCCCGGAAAAGCATTTTCAAGACGTAACCGGATATTCTGTAACCCGGTTCCTGTGCCGCCTTCATTATCCTTTTCTACCGGAACGACCCACTTGCCGCTGTTGACCACCTGCAATGTCAGTGAATGGCCATTTACCTTCGCCCTGATGGCTATCTTCAGGGGCAGAGCACTGGTACGCATACCATATTTAATGGCATTCTCAACCAGCGGGTTCAGGATAAAGCTCAGTACCGGAAAATCTTCTGCTTCCTGATCAATATCAAATTCCACCTCAAGCTTTTCTTCAAAACGTTTTTTTTCGATTGATAAATAATGCCTTATGGCTTCGATCTCCTGTTGCAGAGGGACACCGGAATAATTTTTACTCATCAGGGAGTAGCGCAGAAATTCCGCCAGTTCGCTCACCATATTCTTGGATGCTTTCTTATCCTCATCGATCAATGCCCAGATGGAATTCAGGGAATTGAAGAGAAAATGCGGATTCAGTTGATAGCGTAACATTTGCAATTGGGCGCTTTGCGCCAGAAGATTGGCCTTTTCTGCCCGTTCATGTTCGAAAACAGATTTTTTCCAGTATTTAATTCCGAAATAAAGCACGCTCCAACTGAAAAATACCGGCATGTTCCAAATCACTGAAACCAAAAAAGGATGAAGAATTGAATTATAAACTGCCCCAATGAGCAAACTGCTTAACTGACGTGCAATGAACAGATGGGCAATAGAAAGAATAATTGTCGAAAGGGCTACAATACCAGCAACAAGAATGAAAGAATACTGTTTAATATAGATGTACCTGTAAAGATATCGCAATGCCCATGTCAACATGATTCCGGCAAAGCAGAAAATCAGGTACGACAGCAAACTGGTTCCCAATTCGACAGAACTGATCGGGTTGCTGGATGTCTGAATGAATATCCGGAAGAAGACGGTCAAGACGAATACGGTCCAGCCTGCTATCTGGAAGGGCCAGAAAGATAATTGCAGTGGTTTGAATTTTTGCATTGAGCAAGCAATTTCTGATCAAAAGTAATATTTTCCTGAAATTTTCAGATCAATTTCCTTTAAGCGGTTTAAAATTCCGGCAAGCGGTTATCTTCTGCCTCTGATGACCATAAAACATGAGTCGCCCATTGTTTTGTCTTATTCACAGATGAATTTGACCGTTTGTCGAAATTTGGAATTGAAACCAATGAAAGAGAATTATTTTTGAACTTTTCAGGACAATCTTTCATTTCATCAAACATGTTCCGGGTACCATTTGCATCATTTCTGTTCGTCGTGGTCATTCACAGTTATGGTCAAACCGTAAATGCAACAAACAGTGCAGGGGGAAACCGGGAAATTAAAACCGGTTTTTGCACGATATCCGGTGGCAGCCTTTATTATGAGGAGTGTGGGCAAGGAACCCCGTTGATTTTAATTCACGGGGGAGCTCTTGACAGCCGGATGTGGGATCAGCAGTTCCTTGAATTCTCAAATACATTCCGGGTTATCCGGTACGATGCCCGTAACCATGGAAAATCGAAGTCGGAGATTGTTCCCTATTCTCATGCCGATGATCTGGCAGGTCTCATGGATAGCCTGCGCATCGACCAGGCGGTTATCCTTGGGCTTTCCATGGGGGGATATATCGCGATCGATTTTGCCCTGAAATATCCTGAAAAGGTAAAGGCCTTAATTCCCGTGGCGCCCGGTTTGACCGGCTATGAATTTAAAGATCCGCAAATACTTGAATACAACGCGAAGCTGAAAACTGCTCAAACCTATGAAGAGGCGGTAGAGTATATTCTCCGGCAATGGTGCGACGGACCGGTACGGACTCCCGCACAGGTTGATTCCACTGTCAGAAACAGGGTGCAAAAAATGTACCTTGATTTCTTTCAAAATTTTCAGCGCGGATTGAAGGAAAACCGTTCTGACCCTCCGGCCATCAATCGTTTAGCCGAAATCAAAAAGCCGGTCTTTGCCATCGTGGGTGACCTGGATCAGCCCGGAATCCTTGAAATTGCCCGGATGATAGAGGAACAGGTTCCGGGAGCCAAAAAGATTGTGATCAAAGGAGTGGCACACATGGTGAATTTAGAGAAACCGGATGATTTCAATGCAACGGTAATCCGGTTTCTCCAGGGTTATTGAGTCGAGGAATAAATAATTCTAAAAAAAGGATAATGAAACAATCAACACTATTTGCAATTCTGATTCTTTATGGTAGTCTGATGACGGTTTGTAAGTCTCAGAATCTACTGACCTATCCAGAAAGTATCGTTTATGATTCATCGCATTACCGCTATCTGATCTCCAACTGGCCAACCGGCGATATTATCCAGGTTGATAGCAATGGAAACCAAACCTACTTTGTGCAGGGAGGTCAGGCTTTCAATGGATTAGAGATTGTAGGCAATGTGGTATATGTGGGTTGTGACAGCATGATCCGTGGATTTGATTTGGAATCCGGATTCATGGTAATGGATGTCCACGTAACAGGATTCAATAATCTGAATGATATAACGGCCGATACTTCCGGGAACCTTTATGCCGGGGATCTTTTCGGAACGAGTATCATCAAAGTGAACATCAGTACGCAGAATTGGTGGGTATTCGTGAATGGAAACGGGATCAATCGCCCCAACGGAATATTTTATGATAAACCCAACAACCGGATACTCGTATGTTCATACCGGTACCATCCACCCATCCAGGCCATCAGCCTTTCCGATTCATCGGTAACCACGGTAACGACCACTAACCTTACCAACTGCGATGGGATAACTAAAGATAAATATGGAAGGTATTACGTTACTTCAGGTGGGAAAGATATTTATCGTTTTGATAACACCTTTTCTGACCTGCCTGTGGTTGTTTATTCCGATCCATGCCGTCCGGCTGATATTTCCTATAATGCTGTTCGTCATGTGATTGCAATTCCATTGCAATCGTGTAGCAGTTGGGATACAATCCCAATTGAGTGTCCCGTAGGAATAGTTAATGATACAACCGGCGAATTTTCGCGTTTGATGGAGATTCGTCAATGCATTCCTAATCCTGCAAAAGATATTATAAGAATTGACTTTTCTCTGATAAAAAAGGAGAAAGTCAGTATATCCTTGGTCGATGTTGCAGGCAAGGAGCTTTTAAGGGTGTTAAATGAAGAGAAAAATCCGGGAATGTATTCCATTCAAGCAGACCTTCGATCGATAAATTCCGGAATCTATTTTATTTGTCTGAAGGCCGGTTCAAGGTTAATTTCAAAAAAAATCATCGTGGTAAAATAAACATTGAACCAACTGGTATAAACCCCAGAGCAAACCCCGGACCATTTTTTCGGGGCCAGCCCGGGGAATCTACCCTGGAAATCCTGTCGCGTTTCACGCCCGGGATCAATTCGACAAACATTTTTTTTGCACTTCGGTGAAAAATTCGAGTCTCATTGATTTAAAAAATAATTTGAAACAATATAACTACTCAGGGTGAAGATAAACAGTAATTTAATGGGAATGGCAATGATTCATTTGATGATGAAAGTAACAAGGCTGATCAGACAACCTGTTTTTCTGATTTGTTTGATTCTGTCGCTGGGCACTTTATTTACCCAGGCAGGGAATCCTGTCTTCTGTACCCGGGGGATCACCGAATTCTTCAGGATCGTGGATATCTTAAAACAGGATAAAGATCCGACCGAAGAAGACTGGAACCTGTTTAATGATGCTCCGGGATATAAAGAGCTTGCGGAGATGGAATTCGGCAGGAGATATCTCAGGGATCTGATCACGGTTGCCTACAAACCCTCTGAACAAAAAAATGAAAAGGAGATACTTGATAAGTATCGTAAAAAGGATCGTTATTACGAGATGTTCGCTGAAGGGACATTATCCGATTTCAAGGAGGCAGGGCAATACCGGACGGAGATTCTGGATTTTGTCGGGTACATCACCTCGCGGGAGGTCATCCGGGAAATTGAACAAAATGTATCGGAATACATTGAGGATGCAAAACTGGATTCAACCTTCCGCATCAACTTCATTGTTTTTGGCGATTCACGCGGATATGATCCGATCATCATCGGCATCACCAATCCCGGGAAATATTCGAAAGAGGAGGAGGCCTGTTTGAAAAGCAGGGGAGAAAGCATTTATCTCCCTACCGTTTTGCTGATGGCCCATGAAGCATTCCATAACATCAGGAACAGGAGAATTTCCTATAATGAACCGGAAAAGAAGAGCGGTGATCAGCAGATTGTTGAGATATTGGATAAGATTCAGAATGAGGGAACTGGAGATCAGATCAATGTGCCAAAGGTAAATTCACCTGAGAGCTGTTTCCCCGATTCGCGTGATACGAAAAGGATCCTTCAGGAACAGAAATTTCAATATGCCATTGTGCATGCAATAGACTATTTCCTGACCCAGATTGCAGGGAATGAAGCGCTGAAAGCTGACCTTGGCAGAGCCATCGGGTCGATGGTGACGCGATCCGGGCATCCCACGGGGTATTACATGTCGTCGGTGATCGTTGCCCGGCTCGGAAAGGCGGAACTGAAAAAAATCTCCACAAACCCTTTTCGGTTTTTCATCACCTATAACCGGGCGGCAAAGATGTCTCCGGGAACTCCGGACTTTTCAGATGCTGCCATTGCTTTTATTCAGAATCTTGAAAATAAATACATTAAAAAATAATCCAAACAGAGTTCAATGAGAATCGTCAGGACAGGAATATTGGTATTGCTTGCCGTGCTGTGGACAACCCTCTCTCCGGCCGAAGGGATCAAGGCTGGAGCAGATACGAATAGTCCATCTGTTCAACAGATTCTAGAAAAATACAGACAGGCAATCGGTGGTCAGGCACTGGACGGGTTGAAGAGCATCACGAGGAAAGGAATTCTGATCAGGGGCATCCAGGGGAGGGTTCCATTCGTAGCCTATGCAGATGCATCCGGAAAATGGTATTATCAGCAGCTTTTTGCCTATGGCGATGTGGTTTGCTATGCTTCCGATGGAAAACAGAGCTGGGTTCAGGATACAAAAGAGGTGAATGCCATTCAGGAACCGGAATGTTCTGAACTTCGGCTGCTTTTCGATCTTGCATTGCTGAGGAATCTTCAGGATCAGTATCCCGACATGAGAGTTAAGGAGGGTATTTCTCCTGATGACACCATTATTACCCTTTTGGCAAAAGCAGGGAATGGAACCGAGACCGAACTTGATTTCGATCTGAGGACTGGATTTCTTGTCAGGGCAGGAGAGCTTTTCTTTGAGGATTACAGGGAAACTGAAAATCTTCATTTGCCTTATCGGGTCTATATCGGCAAGGATTTGGGAGAAGCGCTTCTTCGCTTGAAAATGGAATTTACGACCGTAACCTTTAATGAACCCATCGATCAGACGTTCTTTTATGAACCCGGATGCCCTGCGAAACCGAGAAAATCGGTGCTCTACACCCTGAGGAAACAGGTTACGGTAAGTGAAGCAGTTCTGGATGGATGCGTGGGTGTTTACCGACATCCGGCCGACTCCACGGTCACCTATACCATTTCCCGGCAACAGAACCATTTGATGTTTGAAGTGACCAACCGGAGTCCACGGATGGAGATCAAACCCGAGTCGGAACTCGATTATTTCATCCGCTTTCTGAACCTTGAATTTCATTTTGTGAAGGATAACAACGGCAATGTGGTTCAGCTTGAAATTGGCTCAGAAAAAAGGGCTGTTGCGAAAAGGATTCATTAACTCAATCGATATTGCATTATCAATGAACCGAAAGGAGTTTTTAAAGAAATCAGCACAAAGCTGCATCCTCTGCTGCGGGGCAATAGCCGGATTCGGTTCCGCATTTGGTTACCCAGACGATGGTGGTAAAAAACTGAGTGCAGATCTTGGGAAACGGATGCTGGATGGGGCGAAGAGTCCTGATTGGCGAAGGGCTGAGAAGTCACTTTCCTGGATTAGGAACATGGTTGATCAACTCGATATTCAACTTGATGAAGAGACAAAAATAAAACTGCTGAATGGCTGTGGACGATCATGCTTCATTTTTGCCGTGGGTGTGGCCGATGAACGGAAACCCTCTTTCGAGCAAGCTGAAGCCTATATTGACTCACTCGAAAAAAACGGGTTTCAGGTGGAGCGTGGAGATGAAATGACCATCATCCATTATGGCTGGCAAGGGAAACAAAGTCCACAGGGATTAAGTGCCCGGGAAGGCTATTGTTTATGCCCGATTGTGGAAGTAGATACTCCCGAACTATCACATTCCTTCTGCAATTGTTCAGCCGGTTATGTCAAGGAGATCATTGAAAGAAGTACAGGAAGAGTTGTAAAAAGAGTTGAAGTATTGGAATCGATCAAAAGGGGAGGAAAAGATTGCCGGTTCCGGGTTGAATTAAACAATGGTTGAAAATATGTTTCAAATAGCTTTGTAAATCTCATTTAAAAATATTTTTATGAAAACTTGGTGCATGATTATTCTTTTTTTTCTCTCTATTCAAACAGCCTTGATGTCTCAAAACACCCTTAAGGGTAAAACCCCGGCATTTAAGGTAATTGAAAAGGAGATCCGGGAAGGTGGCGTTGAAAAAGGCTGGATGAAATTCAAAGAGATCAGGAGTGATACGGCGAATTATACTTTTGGTGAAGCCGATTTCAACAATCAGGGGTATGCATTCCTTTACAGGAAGGCATTTAAGGAGGCGCTGGCGATTTTTGAGATGATCATCACCCTCTATCCCAACTCAAGCAATGCCTATGATAGTTATGCTGAGGCCTGGCTGGCCTCGGGCGATAAGGAGAATGCCAGAAAGTACTACAATATAGCCATTGAGAAGGATCCTTCAAATCCCGGCCCCAAATCCATGCTTGCCAATCTCGACAATTACAAGCTCCAATCGGTCAAAACCATACCCTTGCCTGAAATGAAATTCTATGCTGAGGACGATGAGTTGCCTCTTGAACTGAGAATGCAAACCTTCAACCAGGTGTGGGAATTGCTTCGCGATAACTATTATGATCCGAAAATGAATGGCGTCGATTGGGTCAGGATCAAGGAGGTATATGAACCCCGCGTGAAGCTGAATGTCACGAGCCGGTCGTTTCACGCCCTGATGAGCATGATGGCCAATGAGCTTAAATCGAGTCACCTTGCTGTAATTTCTCCAGCTTCCGTCAAGGGAAATGCAGCCCCATCTCAGAAAGGTTATACCATCGATGGGGTTGAAATAAGACTGGCAGGGAAAAATGTGATCTTCTTCCGGGTCGATTCCGCATCTGCCGCCTGGAAAGCCGGTCTCAGACCAGGCGATCTGCTATTGAAAGCCGACAGTCAGTATATGAGTTCATTTGATACTATTGCAAAGGCATCTACCAGAATTGTGAAGGCACGCAGGTCACTCAACGGCAAGGAAGGGAGTCAGATGGTCATTCAAATCAAGGCTCCATCAGGAGATGTAAGGGAGATAACATTGGTGCGTACGATTCCTGTTCCCAAACGTTACGAACTGATGCATCCCGCGCTGGTGCACAGCCTGGTTACTCCGGACGTGGGTTACATCTGGTTTGACTGCTGGGGTGCCGACCTTCCTGAAAAACTGTCTCCGGTACTCTCAGCCTATAGAAATACAAAAGGGATTATCCTTGATTTGCGCCAGAATCCGGGCGGAATGAACCCGGGCGGTGATCTTTTCGCAACATGGATCAGCGCTGAGGACGGGAAGATCATGATCGACCGGAAACGCAATGGAGAGGTGTTCGAGTGGA
>Ga0247841_10001684_pt1 | contig 47663 bp, 35 predicted proteins | sample LaCruzMarch2015__2_FD_192410 | JGI IMG/M metagenome (GOLD analysis project Ga0247841, IMG submission 192410) | Freshwater microbial communities from meromictic Lake La Cruz, Castile-La Mancha, Spain - LaCruzMarch2015_18m | ecosystem: Environmental > Aquatic > Freshwater > Lake | place: Spain... | reverse complement strand
CTTGTAAAAAGAATGGCTTACGGATATAAGAACTTTAATAATTATAGGCTGAGGCTGCTAAATGCTTGCTCATGACGACTTACAAAACGTTACCCACCTTAGAATGAGAAGAACCCTTAGTTTTTGGTCGGGGCGATCCGATTCGAACGGACGACCACTTGCCCCCCAGACAAGTGCGCTAAACCAACTGCGCTACGCCCCGACGATAAAAATAACTTGAATGCATATTACATCAAAGTCCTGATTGGCGCAAGTTGCATAGGATAGTAACCTGGGCGGGCAGCTCATTTACTATAAAGATTAAACCTATACCCAATCCCTGGTTCGGTCGTAATGAACTTTGGATTACTTGGGTCTTTTTCTATCTTCTGTCTTAAGTGCCCTACATAAACTCTTAGATACTGACTGTGTTCGGTGGATTGCTTGCCCCAGACTTCTTTAAGTAGCTGACTGTGCGTTAACACTCTCCCTGAATACTTTATAAAAGTGCAAAGCAAGTCATATTCTGTAGACGTTAATTTGATCTCTTTACCATCAATGGTCGTGACCCTGGACGTAAAATCCACTTTTAGCGGACCACTTTCAAACACGGACGTCCCTGTGATATCTATTTTTTTTCTGAAGATAGCCCTTATCCTTGCGAACAACTCACCTACGCTGAATGGCTTTGTTAGATAATCATCAGCACCGTTGTCCAGAGCGTTAATAATAGATTGCTCGTCGTTCCTTACAGAGAGGATGATAACCGGAATACTAGACCAGCTCCTAATGTTCTTTAAGACTTCCATGCCATCTATATCAGGGAGTCCAAGGTCAAGGACAACGAGGGTGGGCTGTATCATTGGCGCTAATTTTATACCTTCAGCCCCGGACGAGGCTTCTTCGACTAAATAATTTTCTGATTCAAAGGATATCTTTAAAAACTTTCTTATTTGAACTTCGTCGTCTATTATTAATACTTTGATCCTTTTTCCCATCCTAACCCTCTTTTAATTATTTAAAGGCAGTGTAATTGTGAACCTTGCACCTTGTCCTGTTTCTTTATTAGAAGCGACGACGTTGCCGCCATGAAGCTCAATAATTGATTTGCTTATTGTTAATCCCAATCCCGTCCCGCCGGTAACGGTTGGTCTTGCTCTAAAGAATTTTTCAAAGACCTTATTAGGGTTCTCCTTAGGCAAACCCATTCCATTATCCTCTATGTTTATCTCTATAGAATCTTTCAAACGCTTTGCAGAGATATTTATCTCTGTATCTTTAGGCGTATGTTTGCACGCATTATCTATAATATTCCTGATAGCCTGTTCCATAAAAACAAAGTCCAGCGACAATAATGGAAGGTTCTCCTCAATATTGATCTTTACTGTATTTTCCTTTAACTGTACTTCAAGTTTATTTATAGCCATCATTATTACTTCAGATATCGAAGTCGGTTCTTTTTTTAATTGTAATTTATTTGTCTCGATCCTGTTTATATCAAGTATATTCTCGACAAGATGCTGCATCCGCTGAGAACCTTTTATGATCTCATCTACTAAATTGGACACTGCATCTTTGTTGCTCAATATCTTTTCTTCTTTTAATGCCGTCGCTGAACCATGGATGACAGCCAATGGAGTTTTGAGTTCATGTGATACAGAATCCATTAATGTATTATAGATCCTGTTTGATTCCTCAAATAGCTTCGCCTCATGAAGCGCGTCTTCCATTTTTTCTCTGGCAATTCCAGAAGCTAGCTGACCGGAAAAACTATCAAGGAACAATTTTTCTTCATACATGAATGTCTTATGATCTTTTAGCTCCACAGCGAGTACTCCAATAGTTTCCATCACTGTTTTTAGAGGAGTAAAATAAAAGTCTGATGAGGGAAGAGTATCAGTAAATTTTCCTGCAGGTGTTCCATTCTGCAAAACCCACTTGGCTATACTTATGTCCTTTTGGCCTAAAAAGGCGGAGCTTTCTCTGTGTAAGATCAATTTATCAGTCTTACTGCTGGACCTTAAAAGCACCGCGATCTTCACCCTGAACACGGGAGTTATATGCTCAATAGCGACTTTTACCATCGAATCTACGTCCCTTAATGTAGAGATAGCTTTCGTAAAATGATATAGCTCCGTCGTAGTTGTTTCTCTACTCTCTAATATCTTTTGCTTATTTTTAATCCGCCTTGTTAAGATCCCTATTACGGCTGCTGCTACAAAATTCATTATTACCATCATCCAATCTTCTGGAGCGGCTATCACAAATGTGTAAAGTGGAGGAATGAACAAGAAGTTCCACAGGACACTGGCAAAGAACGCCATGCCAAGAACAACTTCCAGCCTCAAATATATAGCGCTAAATGTTATCGCCAGCAGATAAACAAGACCAATAGCATGGTAACCTATAAAGTTCGACAAGAACACTGAGAGAAAAGTAGTTAGACCAACGACGCCAATACCCCAATAGATATGCAGCAGTTCTATTCCTATATCTTTTGCAGGAAGCTTCGCTTTTTTATTCTTTGCTTCAGTTTCTGTCGCTACGACCAAAATATCGATCTCTGAACTGTGTTTAAAAAGTTTATCGAGCAACGTATTCCGGTATAAAAAGTTCTTCCAGGTCTTCTTTGTTTTCCCAACGACTATTTGGGTTATTTGATTCTGTCTTGCTACCCTTAACAGTCCATTAACTATGTCGTCGTCTTTAGTGGCTATTACTTCACCACCTAAAGAAGTAACAGAGGTCAGGTTATTTTCTAGAAGCCTTTTCTCTTCCTCAGATAAGATATGTCCTGTGTCCACATATACACCTATCCAACTGGCTCCAAGAGCCCCTGCAATCCTTTTAGTAGCTCGTATCAACGTCTCTGAATACGGGCTGGCAAATACGCCTACCATAAGTCTGTTGCCGGTCTTCCATACCTGAGAGATCCTGTTCAAAACTTTGTAGTCCCTAAGTTCGTTCTCTACTTTTTCTGCCAAGAACCTTAATGCTATTTCTCTCAACGCAGCAAGGTTGCCTTCTCTGAAAAAATTATTTAAAGCAGGGTCGATATTCTCGCCAGGATAGATCTTGCCTTCTTTCAGCCTCTTAAGCAGAGCATCAGGAGGAAGGTCTATTATTACTATTTCATTCGCCCTCTCAAGAAAAGAATCAGGCACGGTCTCTTTAATGGAAAGGCCAGTTATTTCCTTTATCGTGTCATTCAAACTTTCAAGATGCTGAATGTTTAGACAAGTATGAACATCTATCCCATGTTTTAATATTTCAAGTATATCGAGATATCTTTTTGTATGTCTTGAGCCAGGAATATTAGTGTGAGCAAGTTCATCTATGAGAATTACTTTGGGAGATTTGCTCAATACAGCATCTATATCAAGTTCAGAAGCCAGAATACCGCGATACTCTACTTTTTTAAGAGGTATAGAAGGCAAACCCTCCATCAACTTTGCAACATCCACTCTCTGATGAGGCTCTACAAGGCCCATTACCACGTCCACGCCTTCTTTTTTTAACAGATGTGCTTCCGTCAACATAGCGTAGGTTTTTCCCACACCAGCGACCATTCCAAGGAATATTTTTAACTTACCTTCGGTTTCGGCTTTCTCTTTTTTGTTTATGAGGGTTAAAAGTTTTTTTGGATCAATAAAGTTTTCAGTATTATTTTCCATTTAACACCTTTTCCAAGTTCAGGTTTAATTCTAGCACGTTGACCATTGGCTGTCTTTTAATTAAAGCTACGATCTTTGCTCTATCTGGCTCTTTTAAGCTTCTTGCTTTTACGACCCTGTCCACCTGGAACAATGCAGCCTGTTGGCTTATGTCAGGGTCCAGGCCGCTTCCTGAAGCAAAAAGCAGCTCCGGTGGAATGTCTTGTATTTTTAATCCTGGATCAAATTGCTTTAAGTTTTGCATCCTATCATTGACTTGTTTTTTTAGATCTGTACTTATTGCTCCATAGTTTGAAGCGCCTGAAGGAACCGTTTCGTAATTAGACGCTGATGGTCTGCCCCAAAAGAATTTAGGGGCACTGAATTTTTGCTCGATAAGCCTTGAACCAATAACTATGCCGTCCTTCTCTATCAAAGAACCATTAACTTTGTGGTTAAACAAAATATGTCCAATAGCTGTTATGACCAAAGTATACATAAGACCAAACAATAAGATGGAGACAACTAAATATTTTAAACTGATAATAATATTTTTATTCATGTTCACCCCTCTAAACAAGTCTTACAGCGTTAATAAATATATCAATCAGCTTGATCCCTATGAACGGCATTATAATTCCACCCAAACCATATATAAGGATGTTCCTCGCCAGAATAACTTTTGCACTCTCTGCCCTGAATTTAACACCTCTTAAAGCAATCGGTATGAGCGCAACAATAATTAGAGCATTAAATATTACTGCGCTTAATATCGCACTCTGAGGCGAGCCTAGTCGCATTATATTCAATATAGAAAGAGGGCTATTTATAGTCGATGTGCTATAAAGCCCTAAGAACAACGCAGGAAGGATCGCAAAATATTTTGATATATCGTTAGCAATACTGAAAGTGGTCAGCGCCCCTCTAGTTATCAATAATTGTTTACCAATTTCTACGATCTCAATTAGCTTTGTTGGATTATTATCCAGGTCCACCATATTGCCTGCTTCTCTGGCGGCCTGTGTCCCTGAATTCATCGCAACGCCTACGTCCGACTGTGCAAGTGCCGGAGCATCATTAGTACCGTCGCCTATCATGGCGACCAAATGACCACCTTCCTGTTCTATGCTGATCCTATTAAGTTTATCTTCAGGCTTTGCTTCTGCAATAAAATCATCCACTCCGGCCTCTGCGGCTATTGCTGCCGCTGTAAGATGATTATCTCCGGTTATCATTATCGTCTTAATTCCCATTCTACGAAGTTCAGCGAACTTTTCTTTCATCCCTTGTTTAACGATGTCCTTTAGAACGATCACACCCAGCACTTTCTGAGAATCTGCGACGACCAACGGGGTTGCGCCTTCCTTGGAAATCCTGTCTGTTATTTCACGGATCTGTTTTGGAAAAACACCATTCTCTTCCTGAATGAATTTCTCGATGGCGTCCGTTGAGCCTTTTCGTATCTTATAGACTGAACTATTCTCGAACACCTTCATATCTACGCCGCTCATTCTGGTCTGTGCAGAGAAAGGAATAAAATTGATTCGCTCATAATGCTCTAGTTCCCTCAATCCAAATTTATTCTTAGCAAGCACAACGATAGAACGTCCTTCCGGCGTCCCGTCGGCGAACGATGCTAATTGTGCAGCCTGTGCCAGCTTTTTTGTTTCTATCCCTTCTGCTGGAATAAACTCTGATGCCATTCTATTGCCGAGAGTTATTGTTCCAGTTTTATCCAACAATAGTACATCCACGTCCCCTGCAGCCTCTACAGCCTTCCCGCTCATCGCTATTACGTTATGAGAGATAAGCCTGTCCATCCCACTTATACCGATCGCAGATAAAAGCCCACCTATCGTCGTTGGAATTAAACATACGAGGAGCGCTATTAAGACTGTTACTGTTGAAACGCTAACACCCCCAGCCTGCCCTTCACTATAAATGATAAAGCCCTTTAACGTAGCAACCGCTAATATAAAAATTAATGTAAGACTCACAAGTAAAATAGCCAAAGCAATTTCATTAGGTGTTTTCTTTCTTGTTGCGCCTTCGACCAGCCCGATCAATCTATCAATAAAAGATTCACCCTGATTGACCGTGACCCTGATAATTATTCTGTCACTTAGGACTTTTGTACCGCCTGTCACGCCAGACCTGTCCCCACCGCTTTCCCTGATAACAGGGGCAGACTCTCCTGTTATTGCGGATTCATCCACGCTCGCTACACCCTCTATAACTTCTCCGTCCGAAGGTATAATGTCACCAGCCTCACAAATAACGACATCACCTTTTTTGAGTTCATATGACGGAACCTTTTTTTCTGTTTTGTTCTCTAACAACAATCTCCCAAAGGTATCTTTTTTGTTCTTTCTTAAGCTCTCAGCCTGAGCCTTCCCCTTTCCTTCCGCTATCGCTTCTGCAAAATTAGCGAACAGGACCGTAAACCATAGCCATAACGTTATTTGGAAATTAAACCCATAAGGTTTATGGTTAATGATATTAAGAACAGTTATTATGCTTGTAACCACAGCGCCTATAAACACAATGAACATAACAAAATTGTGTAGCTGATACTGAGGCGTGAGCCTTTTAATAGAATCTATCAATGCCTGAGAGATTATCTCTTTATTGAATAGGGGACTTTTTTTCGGCATATATTACCTCTTTAAAATAGAACACCTTTAGTCATAAGCACATGCTCTGCAATTGAACCGAGGGAAAGAACAGGAAAAAAAGTAAGTCCACCAATAATAACAATTACTCCAATAAGCAGAACAACAAACAAGAGATTGTCCGTTGGAAACGTCCCTGCCGATGGAGGTGTGTACTTCTTCCCGGCCAAACTTCCGGCTATTAACAAGGCAGAAATGATCACTACGTAGCGCCCCACTAACATACAGATACCAAGAGATAGATTATAAAAAGTTGTATTAGCATTTAGACCAGCAAAAGCACTTCCATTATTCTGAGACGCTGACGCAAATGCATACAACATTTCCATTAGACCATGTGGTCCATGATTAGCTAAACTTGAGAGCCCCATTTTTGTTAAACAGGCGATCATCGTCCCTATTAAGATACATGCACAGGGCACAAGTACGGCTATTACAGCAAGTTTTATCTCTTTAGCCTCTATCTTTTTGCCTAAATATTCAGGTGTCCTCCCGACCATCAGCCCTGCAATAAAAACTGCAAGAAGCACAAACATTAACATCCCATATAGACCAGCACCAACTCCTCCAAATATAACTTCACCAAAAACAAGATTAATTGTTGCGACCATCCCGGCTATAGGGGACATGCTACTGATCATTGCATTTACGCTTCCATTGGACACCGACGTTGTGGTTACAGTCCATAGAACACTATTCGTTATACCGAGACGAGTTTCTTTTCCCTCCATGAACGGCATCCCATATATTGCAGGATTGCCATGATGTTCTGCCCATAAAGTTACTGTCAGCATTGTAACAAGTATTATTGCCATCGCTGCAAACAAAGTCAGTCCGTGTTTTCTTGAACCCACAAGCCTTCCAAATGTATAAGTAAGTGCGGCAGGAAGAAGGAGTATCGCTACGATCTCAATAAAGTTGCTTACAACAGTTGGGTTTTCAAAAGGATGAGCGCTGTTCACTCCAAAAAATCCACCACCGTTGGAGCCTAATTGTTTTATAGCAATTTGAGACGCTGCCGGCCCCAAAGGTATTAACTGCTTTGCGCCTTCAAGTGTTGTTGCTGTTATGTAATTATGAAAAGTCTGTACAACGCCCTGGCTCATAAGAAGTATCGCGACAACCACAGAGAGTGGCAACAACACATAGAGTAGCGACCTTGTCAGGTCGACCCAAAAGTTCCCTATCTCAGAGGTTTGTTTTCTACGTAAGCCTTTAGCAAAAGCGATTATTACTGCGATCCCTGTACCTGCACTCAGGAAGTTTTGCACACAAAGCCCTGCTAGTTGAGAGAAATAACTTAAAGTGCTTTCCCCGGAATAAGATTGCCAATTTGTATTCGTAACAAAGCTCACCGTCGTATTAAATGCGAGCCAAAAAGGGACGCCATTAAGGTGCTGTGGGTTTAGTGGCAGATACTTTTGAAAAGTTAGAATTATAAAAAGTAGAACAGCCCCTAGAAAATTAAAAATTAAAAGAGCGTATAGATACTCTTTATAGTTCATTTCTCTTTCTGGATGGATCCCTGTTAACTTATAAAACCCTGTTTCAGCCTTACCAAGCAATGGAGACAGGACATTCCTCTCTCCATTAAAGACCTTCGCCATATAGTCACCAAGCAAAGGCAGGGCGATAAGGATCACCACCACAAAAGCGATCAAGGTCAAAACATCTGTTAATACCATTTATGTACCTCTACTGATCAATAGTGTAGCAACATATGTATAAAAAATGTGTAAATGTTTAGTTAAAGGTGAACGATCAGAAGTTAAAGGCTAGGATAGTATAGAGATTAGACACCTCTTAATGCCCATATTAAAGCATATTCCCGGTAACATCAACGAACTTGGGAGAGTCGTCGCTGATAGATATCTTTTTTGCTTTTGCGCCAAAACTGAGATCAAGTTTTTTCATGTCTATGGCCTTTAGTGTTGGATTTTTATATGTGCGATAATAAAATACTTTATTGGTAAGATCTTTTATTACGACCCACTGTGCATAGCCATACATGCCGTTAACTTCCTTTATAGCTCCTAAAGGAATGTCTATTGAACTTAATAAATGAGACGAGAGCATCACAGCTTCATCAGCATTTTTTGTGGGGAGAGCAGAAGTTATGCTCCATGCTAACCTTACAAACCTCGACGGTGGAGTCCAATCCCCCGGTATACCCAAGAGCCCAGTGCCAACTCCTATTGGTGTTACCTTCTGCCCGTTCATGGATATCACTTTCTTATCGTGAGGATCAAGGTTGATATAATTAGCGAGATTGGTCATGTGCCAGGGAAATTCTGGCATATTCGTAGTAATACCTAAAGGATTGTCATATATATTTACTTTACCGTCTATGAACTCAACGACTATGTTCTTCTTGTTAGCGTCGTGCACAGCAAGATGAAAACCTAATACACCACCCAATTCTTTTACGGGCTTCGCTATTACTCTTATTTTTGTAAACGCTTTCTTAACTTCCTCCACGTTTCCAAAGTTCCCTAATATATATGAGCAAATGTGAGTTACCGGAACAGATATTTTACCTTGTTCAGGAGTTTGATACTGAGCGCTACTGAACATCAATCCACCAACAGATAAACCTTTCTCATTCATGCCGTCGGATAAGATGTCAGACCTGCCAACACTATCTACGCCGAGGTAACCATACTTATTGGCTGCACTCCGAGGGACCGACCATATCCTCGACTTAAGGTCTATAGGAAATTCCATAGAGCGACTTGTTACAATAGAACCATCTTTAGCAATTATCTGAAAATCTGAACAAGCAAAAATTTTGTCACAAAATAACAAAAGAATAAAACATAGACCTACACCTTTCAGCACCCTCATGAGAACCCTCCACAAAGTTTATATTTTACTTCACCAACTTTAACGGTGTGATCTGCAAAATAAGTTTTCTGCCTTCAAGTTTTGGTTCATACTCTATGATAGCATAAGGAGCTATAGCCTCTTTAATACGTGTTAACAAGCTGTCAGCCAAGCTTCTGTTCGCTATTTCACGCCCACGGAACACGATACAGATCCTTACCTTGTCTTCTTCTTCAATAAAGCGTTCTATATGCTTTAACTTGAAATCAAAATCGTGCTTATCAATATTAGGCCTGAACTGAACCTCTTTTATAACTGTGTTGATCTGGTTCTTTCTGGCCTCGTGCGCTTTTTTCTTCAACTCATATTTATATTTTCCGTAGTCCATGAGCTTTGCCACTATGGGCTTGCTGTTAGGGTCCATCTCTATAAGGTCCAGCCCTTTTTCGCGAGCTATGCGCATTGCCTCAAATGTTGAAACAACGCCTAGCATTTTTCCCTCACCGTCGATAAGACGGACCTCACGATCCCTTATCTGTTCATTGACCTTCGGCCCTTTGTCCTCTCGTCTACTAAATCTTCCTTCGTAAGCCATAAAGTTGTTTGTGCCCTCCTTAAATTTTTTATCTCTACAATTTCTTTATTCCGAATTCTTCCATAAAAGCATCAATGGCCAGGGACTGAACAGCCACCCTGTCATCCAGAGAAGCCTCGCTTTTTGAGAGATCAACAGCAAAAGCCGGTATCCCTTTTTTATACAGAGCATAATATGTCAAAGACTTCCGCTGTTCTTTGTGTTCCGCGTTCTTAGACGCTGTTCTATAGTTGTATAAAACAAGTTTTATTTTATTTGTTGAACTGTTTACTGTCTTGATCACTTTATCCGCAGTTTTTTTCAACTTTTTATCATCTATCATCACAACAGAACCTTTTTTCGTTGACTCGTGAAGGTTTATGACCGCATCGGATCCCGATATCAACTTCTTTATCTCGTCCACAGTCTTATATTCATATGCCGTACCATTATCTCGATCAAATATCCTGTTCATGTCTACGTTAACGAATCTTTTTTTCTCTCTTACCGCAGGTGCATTTGCTTCCGGTATAACTATCAGGTTCCCTCTTTCAAGTTTTATATCCGTATATTTCTTTGCGGCAATACATCCAGATTCCTCGTCGCCATGAATGCCGCCTATTATCATTAAAGTAAGGCCCGGCGTCTTCCCCTTTACCTTATATATAGCGAGCCCCTCATCCGACAACAAAGGAAAGCTAACGAACAAGAATAAAATAGCGACGATAACTTTATTGTTTATTTTGATCATGATGGAAGGTTGTCTTTTAGAGCAGTGAGTTCTTTTTTGATCTCTTCAACATATTCTTTTACGACCACAAGTATCTCTCTGGAGACCAGCTGCGGATATCCAGCGCCTTTTTCTGCGAATATGGTCTTTAATTTCTTTTTAGCCCCAGAGATATTGTATCCCTCTGAATAGAGAAGTTTCCTTATGTTCAGGATGGTTTCCACTTCCTTAACTGAATAAAGTTTTTGCCCACCTTTGCTTTTTTGAGTCCTTAAGAAATGATTGAACGTAGATTCCCAATATCGTATTACATGAGGCTTTACGTCCAGAAGCTCAGATATGTCGCCTATCCTGTATCTTTTTTCAGGGTTAACTTGAAGCGTGCTCAATACCTGGTCCTCGTTGAAAACGTCGGTCATCTTTATCCCAGGTCTTTATTGACAGCGTCGCGTAATACTTGTGAGGGTTTAAAGGTAAGCACCCTTCTTGCTGATATCTCTATGGTCTGGCCGGTTTGTGGGTTCCTGCCGACCCTGGATTTTTTATTCCTGACTATGAAATTGCCAAAGCCTGATATTTTTATACTCTCGCCGCTGATGATAACGTTCCTCATCAGATCAAAAAGTTTTTCCATCAGGTCTGACGCATCTTTTTTTGTACCACCTATCTGTTCAAAGATTTTGCTTACTAAGTCAGCCTTTGTCATAAAATACCCTCCCTGGAGTTTAACGTCCCTATTTGACCAGAGAATTCAGCGAATTTCAACTGAAAATTCCCTTTTAAGCCCCTCTATAACAGCTTTTACCGCCTCGTCCGCCTCAGAATCAACAAGTGTACGCTCGTCATTAGCGAATATAAAGTACCAAGCCATGCTCTTTTTGCCGTCCGGAACGCCTTTACCCTTATAGAGATCGAACATATTGCACTCTTTAAGGTTGGCGACCTTAAGCTTCCTTATATAAGAAGCTATGGATGCATGCCCGGTCTTTTCGTCTATAAGGAAAGAGATATCTCTTCTCATGGATGGGAACTTTGGAAGTTCTTTAAATGAAATGTTAGTGTTGTAGAAGCCCTTGATAGCATCAAGGTAGAGCTCCAGGATATAAACATCGTCAGTGTCGAGCTCAAATGCCTTCGCGAATTCCGGATGTACTCTGCCTATGTAGCCACACTGTTTACCGCAGCACTTGATTATAGACGCTGAGCCGGGATGCAGATATTTGGGCGCATCATTACCGAGTGGAGCAAAATTCACGTTCGGGACCCTTAAATAATTGAGTAGAGCCGTCAGCTCGCCTTTGACGACGTAATAATCTTGCTTGTCGTTGCTATTTTTTGCGCTGTTCCTGGTCCAGTCTTCTGTGTCCAACAACCTGCCGGTAGATACGCAGACCAGAGTTTCTCTTTCTACAGCGACGTTCTCTGTCGGTTTAGGTCTTGCCGTTCCGCCCTGCCCGGGTCTGTATATGTTCCCTATCTCAAATATCTTGAGGTCAAGGTTGCGACGGTTAAAGTTATACTTAACGGACTCTATCAGCGACGGCACAAGGCTAGTCCTCATGACCTTCATCGCCTCTGAGATAGGGTTCTTTACCTTTACGACATCCTTATCATTAAGGCCAAGGAGCGTATGGTAGTGCTCCGGTACGAAGCTGTAGGTTATGGTCTCAAGATATCCCATGCCTTTGAGGCTGTCCCTCAAAGATATTTTCAAAAGCTCGCTCTTGTCCATGAATTTAAATTCCGGTGACAGAACTACGCTGGGAAGCTCCGCAGGTATCTTGTCATAACCGTATATGCGTGCGATCTCCTCGTAGAAATCCGCAGGCATTGTTATATCGCCCCTGAAAGAAGGCGGAGTCACTTTTAACCCGTCCTTATCTCCCTCGACCTTAAAGCCCATTGAGGACAATATTTTCTTTATCTCAGCCTCTTTTATATTTGTCCCTAGGAACTCGTTAACTGTTTTTTCGCTTATTTTTATAACAGGTTGAGTTTTTTTATCGCTTATTACATCCACGCATTCATAAACACATTTAGCGTCGGCAAGTTCCTTCATCAGCTGGGTCGTTCTTTCTACGACCATAGGCATAAAATCAAAGTCTGTACCACGCTCAAAACGGTAAGATGAGTCCGTTGATATATTATGCTTTGTTGATGTAACCCTTATCGCTGAAGGCTCAAAGTATGCACACTCAAGGATAACGTCCGTTGTGTCATCAGAAATACCCGAGTACTCACCGCCCATAACCCCTGCTATGGCCAAAGGTTTTTTCTCGTCGCAGATGAGCATGTCCTTTGAACTCAATTTCTTTTCTGTCTCATCGAGGAGCTTTAACACCTCGCCGTCCTTTGCGCTGCGCACGATTATTTTGTGCCCAGACACTTTTTTTGCATCAAACGCATGAAGAGGATGTCCAATCTCGAACATCACATAATTAGTTATATCAACGACGTTGTTAATTGGGTTAAGACCAATACTTTCCAGACGCTGACACAGCCACTGTGGGGAAGGTTTTATCTTTATCCCGCTTATCATCCTTCCTATATATCTTCCACATCTTTTATCTTTTACGTCTACGGTCAGGCCACCGTTATCCTTTTTATCGGACTTAATTTTCCCTATATTGTATTCAACTGCTGTCCCAAGGACATACGAAGCCTCTCTTGCAATGCCAAGATGTCCCAGAACATCGCCCCTGTTCGGAGGAGTAGCGAATTCTATCAACACATCATTGAGACCCAATACTTCTGTTACCTTTGTCCCGATCTTAGCGTCCTCAGGAAGTATTATTATGCCTTGGCTCTCGTCAGCGAGCTTAAGTTCAGATAATGAACAGCACATCCCGTAAGATTCAACGCCACGTATCTTTGTTTTTTTTATTTCAAGACCGTTAGGAAGTTTTGCCCCAACAAGTGAAACAGCGACCTTGTCGCCGGCCTTCATATTGCTTGCGCCGCAGACGATCTGTAATGTCTCTTTACCAACGTCTACCTTTAATAAAGAAAGTTTGTCCGCATCAGGGTGTTTTTCCCTTGATAATATCTTCCCAACAATCACGTCGTCCATTCCCTGACCCTGAACATCTATGGACTCAGCCTCTATACCTCTATTGGTAAGGCCCTCGGCTAACGCAGCAACATTGCTTTTGTCGACCTTAATAAAGTCATTGAGCCAGTTAAGACTTATCTTCATGAGAACTGCCCCAAAAATCTTACATCACCCTCGAACAATGAACGAAGGTCGTTAATTTTATATTTAAGCATTGCAATACGTTCCAGTCCCATTCCGAATGCAAAGCCAGTCGTGTCTTCTGGATATCCGACGTGCTTAAACACATTCGGGTTGACCATTCCACAACCAAGTATTTCCAGCCAGCCTGTATTTTTACAGATCCTGCATCCCTTGCCCTTGCAGGCGACACAACTTACGTCGACCTCTGCCGAAGGTTCTGTGAAAGGAAAATAACTCGGTCTTAATCTTATATTAGTATCCTCGCCGAACATCCTTTTCGCAAAATACAAAAGCGTTCCTTTGAGGTGAGACATTTTTATGCCTTTATCGACGTAAAGACCCTCTATCTGATGGAACATTGGAGTATGTGTCACGTCGTAATCAGAACGATATACTTTGCCGGGCGATAATATTCTCACCGGCGGTTTGTTCTGCATCATTATCCTCACCTGCACGGGCGAGGTGTGCGTTCTCAAAACAATATTGTCCATTATATAAAAGGTGTCCTGCATATCACGGGCAGGATGATCAGCGGGTATGTTCAGTGCCTCAAAATTATAGAATTCGTGTTCTATCTCAGGGCCCTGTGCGACAATGTAGCCGAGGGGTTTGAATATCTCAATTACGTCGTTCATCACCTGAGTAACAGGATGCAACGCACCTGTTCTTACGACCCTGCCCGGCATTGTTGTGTCTATAACATCGGACTGGAGTTTTTGCGCATTGGCAACAGTACCCAACTTTTTCTCAAGTTCCAGCACTTCAGCTTCTATAGAGTTCTTAACTTTGTTAACAGCGGCACCAACGATCTTTCTCTCTTCAATAGAAAGCTCGCCGATATTCCTCGATACATTATAAAGCTCGCTCTTACGCCCCAGCGCCTTAACTTTAAATTCTTCGAGTGCCTTTAGGTCTTTTATAGATGATAAATTTGTATGAAGTTCTTTTTCAAGCGTACTTAGTTTATCTTGTATACTCGTATTACCCAATCTACGCCCTAGATATCTTCGCCAGTGAAGCGAACGTCTTTGCATCCTCTGCGGCTATCGCAGCAAGGACCTTTCTGTCTAATTCGATGTTAGCTTTTTTAAGTCCGTATATGAATTTTGAGTATGATGTACCATTAAGTTTTGCAGCAGCGCCTATTCTTATATTCCACAGCTGGCGCATGTTGCGTTTCAGTTTCTTTCTGCCGACGTACGCATAAGCAAGCGCATGAATAACAGCCAGTTTTGCCGTCTTAAAGATCTCTGAACGCCTTCCGCAAAAACCTTTTGCAAGTTTCAGTATTTTTTTGTGCCTGTTCTTTAGTTTAAAACCACGTTTTGCCCTCGACATTGTATGTCTCCTCTATCCTTTTTTTAGAATCCGTATGGAAGCTGCTGTACAACACTAGGTGTATCGCAGTCTTTCAACATTCCTTTTTGTTTTAGATTTCTTTTCTGGCCTTCTGTTTTGCAGCTTAACTTATGCATAAGAAAAGCTCTTTTATGTTTAACTTTTCCCGAGCCGGTTACTTTGAACCTTTTTGCAGCACCTTTTTTTGTCTTCATCTTTGGCATAAATATCCCCTTTAGTATTAATAACAGAAGCGAGTTCTAACAAAACTTGCGCTGATTGTAAAGTGTTTTCAATCCAAGGGGATTAATATTGACCAATGTTGCTCTTTGCATATAATTAGGCGGCCTCTACCTATATTAGGGTTATTAGCTTCCAAATATTTAGCTTCTATGATAAGAGTTGCGAATATTATTTCTCAGGAGGCAACTTCTATGCGTAAATCACTCGCTGTTTCTATCGTTTTGACCCTTTCTATCCTTTCTTCGCCAGCCTTTTCAGAAGACACCGGCAGCATCAAAACCAACATTCTGCTAAGACCAAGGGCTATTAGTGACTTTGTAACAAAAAAGAGCTCTATGGACTTTGACCTGTCCGGAATTAGGGTCGAAAAGAACATAAACGACAATGTTTCTGGCGTAATCTTCCCCGGTTTCGTAAGAACAAGCAATTTTGTTAAGAACGATTACGTAGAGAATGATTTTTTGAGTTTTGCACTGATCGAAGGTTACTTTAACTTCAATGATATAACAAAAGGTTATGGCGATGCGAATATCGGAATGAAGGCCGGGCAATTCATCGTCCCTTTCTATAATATGGAGCAAAAATATCAGCCATACCGTTTTATCTACAAACCATTGGATTATAAAACGTTGCCTACGAACTTCGCCGATCTGGGATTAATGTTGTACAGTTCTTTCTTCAGCAAGATGCTGGACGTTTCTTTTGGATACATCACCGGTGCTGGTGTTTGGAACAACGAACTTCGCGAGGACGAAAATAACGACAACACAAATGCAGGCGCTTTTATGTTCACTACTTCGTTCTACCCATTCAAGAATGGTGCCGAGGCTGTAAAGGAACTCTCGCTGACATTTAACTGGAAAGCTGTTTTAAAAGCGGCCTCAAGAAGCAACTGTAACGTCCTGTTGGGATACAAGTATAGAAGCCTTGCTACATCGTTTGAAGTACTTCGCGCATACAGCAGGATCCGCTCTAAAGACATCACAGCGACCAGCCTTGGCATCAGCTACGATATTTATGGGCCATTCCAGGCTATCGGCAGATGGGACTATACCGACAATATGGGAGCAACTCCACGTTTGTACCATTTCTTCCTGCTCGGCATGAACACAAAGTGGCAGGATTCAAAGATACAGGCCGCCTTGACGTACGACCAGGATTACAATCCGGCTACTAAGGCAGCTACTGCAAAAAGATTAATGTTGGCAGCTCAGTTTAACTACTAAATAAGAAAGGGGCATATATGATCAAACATTCAAAGAAATGCGACAATGTTAAGTACGCCGTGCGTGACATCCTTTTAGTCGCCAATGAAGCAAAAAAAAAGGGCTTGCCGTTACGGTTCCTTAATATAGGAGACCCGAATAAGTTCGACCACAGGACCCCCGCGCACATGATACAGGCCGTACACGAAGCAATGTTAAAAAATCAGAACGGCTATTGTGCGAGTAGCGGAACAGAGGAAGCTATAGAGGCTGTACGGACTGCCGCAAAGAAAAAGAACATTCAGAACATCCAAGATATTTTTATTACATCAGGGGCAAGTGAGGCAATTGAGTTGTGTTTAACTGCATTATTGAACCCTGGCGAGAATGTGTTAACACCATTCCCCGGATATCCACTTTACACCGCTGTGCAGGCAAAGCTGGATGCACCGGAGAATCCATATTATCTGGACGAACAGAATAAGTGGATGCCCGATCCCGATGACATAAGAAAAAAGATAAACTCAAAAACAAAAGCCATCGTAGTTATAAACCCAAACAACCCAACGGGAAGTTTATCGTCCAGAGAAGTGTTAACTGAGATAGTAAAAATAGCAGAAGAGCACAATCTACTGCTTCTCGCCGACGAGATATACGACAAGATAGTTTACGACGGAAAGGAACATGTATCACTTGCTTCAATAAATCCCGACGTACCCACAATAACATTTAATGGCGTATCAAAGTCATACCTCGCCCCTGGTTTCAGGATCGGCTGGGGTATAGCGAGCGGCAACAAAGAAAAGCTTTCAACATATTTGGAGGCTATAAATAAATTATTACGCGCAAGGCTTTGTGCGTGCGCACCAATGATGGCATCCGTAAAAGCGGCATTACTCGGCCCACAGGACCATCTTACGTCGCTGATGAAGACAATGACGGTAAGGCGCGACATGACATGGAAGATGTTAAACGACATAGATGGCATAAGCTGTGTAAAACCTGAGGGATCGTTCTACGCATTCCCAAAACTTGAAAAGGTAAAAGACGACGCTAAATATGTAACCAATTTAATAATGGAGACGGGCGTTGTGGTCGTTCCCGGTAGCGGTTTCGGTCAAAAACCTGGAACACAGCATTTCAGGGTCGTATTCCTTCCTGAAGAGGAAACACTCAGAGACTCGTATTCAAAGATCGCAGAATTCACAAAAAAATGGAAAGACTAGGAGACACAACAAATGCAAGAGATACAGGGACAAAAATTCAAAAGAGTAAATTTCAACGAGGATATGGAACGTTATCTTATCTTTAAACTTACGCCTGAAAAAAAACTGCTGAACATAATACAAGACCTTAAGGCCGTGTTCCCTCAGCATAAAAGGTGGCTGAACCTCGTCGACGATAAAGAACAAAAGGAAAAAGAGATACTGGAAAAGTTCAGAAAAAAAGCACAGCTATATAAGAAGATCTGTCAGTACTGGCTGAATAACAACACAGGGCTCGCGACCGAGTTCAACGAATATTTCCAGAACGTCGATAAAGAGGTCCACGCTGATGATGTCATAAAATTCTTTGATGCCATGAAGAAAAAACACTCCCTGAACTCAAAGGACATTATTGTGTTCATACACATCTACGTAGAGCAGGCAATGGGTGTACAGTTATTCGAAGAATCCGCTCTCAAGATAGAAAAAGAATTACAGTTAGCGAGCTAGACATCTGCCACGGCATATCTGCAAGGCTAATAAAGTTATCATTTTTGATAACTTATTTCAGTATCTAGATTTTGTAGTCCCAGCCAAGATACTTTTTTGTTATCTCAAAAATGATCTCGTCGGTTGATTTCAGTTCCACTGGCATTGGAGCGACAGCATCCACGACACGTTGTTGGATATCGCTTTTCTGGTCAACGAACCATCTATCATAGACGATAACAGTACCTTTATCAGTATTGCTCCTTATAAGTCTGCCGGACCATTGCCTCAATTTTAAAAGACGCTGAGGGAGTTCAAAATCTGTATAGGTATTTCTGCCTTTATTAACTTTGTAGAGATCCTCTCTAGATGTGTAGACTGGAGTTCTCATAACAACAGGCATGCGCTCCAGTATCACACAGCTCAGTTTATCGCCCTTTATATCAAGGCCCTCACCAAAAGTTTCTGAACCAATGAGCACCGCTTTGTTCTCTGACATGAAATAATTAACTACGTCGCCACCCATCTCGTCACTGAGGAGCTTAAAGCCTTTTGGGACAAGGAGCGGTATTAACGTTTCAAAACACATCCTTAGGCGACGTCTATTAGAAAACAACACTAGCGTCTTTCCGCCCAAAAGTTCTGCAGCATCCACTATCGTAGACGATAACTGTTTAATAAAATCTCTATCGGCGGGATTAACTGTACCCTTCAAAAAGAACATCGCAGAATGGTCTTTATAATTAAATGGTGACGGAATAGTTATTACCTCGTCTGTTATTACTCTCCCTGTAATGCGGTCAAAACCTATATCGCTGGAGAGGGATTTTGTTCCGGCTTTAAGTGTTGCGGATGTAAAAATACACGACGTATAATTTGGATACACTTGTGTGGCGAGTATATGTCCCACGTCTATGAACGCCCTTGACAGCGCCCAGTAGCCCTTGCGATCGTCCCACGTGAGCCAGAACACAAAATCAGACAACGGTTCATTGGGCTTTGAAAGTGCAACCGTTTGTCTTAAAAGAGTAAGCACTGTTTCTATCTTTTCCATAAGCGATTTTATTATCATTGCATATTCGTCGTCGTTGACGGTCTCCGCCACGGCGTCAAGGTCGTCATAGAGCTTTTCGAACATGTGCATAATATCAATAAATAATTTGAGGCAGGTATCCCACTCATCATGTTTTGTTAGGCTCACATAACCATAAACCGACGTCGGTGAATACAACACCATCTTTTCCGGATAGTCGGGGTTTAACTTTTTCTTTAGCAGATGGAATATCTTGCTGAACAACATCCTGTATGAGCCACCTATCTGAGAGTCATACATTTTAAGACGCTCAACATCCTGCTCTATACCGGCAATTAGCGTCCTTGGAACATCCATTTTTTTAAGTTCAGACAATATGCCTTTGCCTTTTTCGTCCTGAATAACGAACAAGATGTTCCCTATCGTGAGGGAGTTCATCTCTATCGTGGACGATTCCGTAGCCTCGTTCTGTAAATTGTGAGCCTCATCAAATATTATTTTGTCGCCTTTTGGTAAGTGAGCTGGCCAACTCATTATAAGAGAGTGGTTCGCAACAATTACGTCGGCTTTTTTTGCATCCCTCACCATTCTGAAGTAATGGCAGTCGCCATAGTAAGAACATTTACTCTGCAAACAATTCGACGCGTCGGCGCAAAGTATGTCCAGCATCCTATATACATGAGGAAATGATTTTTTCACCCAAACAGGTATCTTTGTAAAATCCGCAACACCTGACAACTTGTCCAAGCTATAGAAAAATAGTTTTGAGAACTTGGATTCAAACTCGTCAGTAAGATCGAGATCCGCAAAAAAGCGGTCCATCTTTCTTATACACAGATAATTACTACGTCCCTGCACCTTGATGGCTTTAAGGTTATCAAGGCTCAGGAGTTTTTTAGCAAGAGGAATATCATTCTCCATTATCTGGTTCTGCAGCATTTTTGTTTTAGTCGATATTATAACTGTCCCTGAGTTCGACTTGGTCCAGCTTAGTGTAGGCAAAAGATACGCTAATGTTTTTCCTATCCCTGTTCCAGCCTCTATCATCATGGAGGCATTCTGGTTAAAGCTCTCACATATATGTTTAACGTATTCCTTCTGCCCTGTTCTCTCTTCGAGTGGGTCCGTTATTAAAGACGCAAGATGTTCATGTTCCACAGAGAATTGTGTAAGTTTTAATTCACCTGTCTGATATTTTATTTCCTCATTATATTCTCTGGCGATTTCTTTAGGCGGTGTAGCCGGCATAAGTGTTCTTATAAATTCTTCCCATGGCCAACCAGAATCCCTAAAATAACTTATGAGCCTAAGTGCTACAAGATACCAATTATTATCCGTTCGTATCTTATCTACGACGTGGAGCATGACCTTATGCAGATCCTCTGCGTCATCAAGCCCTCTATGATTCTCGCTATCGCGAATACCAAGTTTCTTTATGAAATTATCAAGCTTTAAGCTCTCCGCCGACGGAAAAAACAGAGCCAACAATTCCATCGTGTCCAAAAATTTATTACTTATGTCGGGGTTGACCTGTCTCTTCAGGAACCCACGTTCAAAATCGGAGTTATGCGCAACTATCGGAAGGTCGCCTATAAAATCCAAAAATTTCTGTTTAACGTCGTCTATTTTTGGCGCGTCTTTTACTAGATCATTATCAAGGCCTCGTGTAAGAACAGTGACCTGGTAAGGAATAAGCTTCTCCGGGTTCACCAGTGTTTGAAACCTCGCGACCTCTTTGAGCTTTGCGTCCGTTTTTACCGCGCCTATCTCAATTATCCGGTCGTTCTTATCGTCAAGACCAGTGGTCTCAAGGTCTATAAATACATAACCGCTAAAGCTCACAGCCCCTCCAAGAGCAACTTTACTTTTTGAACATTCTCTGTAATATACACCACATGAGTAACGAAAACAAAGTATTGCTCGGAGTGACAGACGTAAATGAGGCTAAAGGTCTTTTAGAGAAAATGGCTTTGAAGGGATTTGACCTTGAGATACGCCACAATGACGAAACCTGCAAGATGGGGTGTCGTGGTGTACGTGTTGAGGTCTGGGCGAACGAGACTGATGTACCCGCGATAATGCAGATAATAAAACAGGAAAAGCTGGAACTTTTGGCAAACGAAGGCACTGATGTCGACCACGAGCGCATAAATCAGGTCTTTGATACCAATGCCGAACAGGCTATCTGCCCTGCCTGTGGTGCAAGTTTTTCAACAACGCTAAAAGAATGCCCGGAATGCGGACTTGTTTTTATCCCGGAAGAATAAACACATCGTCAGCAACAAACTGCTAACTTAATACATGTTGTGTACCAATACCTTGCCAGCAAAGTAATTATGGAAATCCTTTACGTTAAAATTATAAACATCAGCTTTGCCCGTAAGCGTATATGACACAACTGTGAGTTCTTCCATTTTATCTCCAGTATAAAGATATACCTTATCATTTGGAGTTAACTTGCTAACAGCGATGTACTTTTTCTTGTTAACAACATAAAAACGGTGCTCAGGCGTAGCATTTAACTTTATACCGTTTGAAAGTACCAGTTCTCCATATTGTTTATTCTTACGTATGTATGGTTTTGTAACTTTAGCAACTTTAACCTTGTTGTCTTTATGGTCGTAGCTATAAACTTCATCTCCTGCTTTAATATTCTCTATGTTCTTGTCGCCGGTGGGAGTAGATATTTTGGTCCCTGCAACAAAACAAGGCATGGTGTTTCTCCTGTTATAATCACCGATGTAAAAAACAACTTCACCTTTTTTACATATTGCAGCAAAAGTATTCCCCGTGCTTGTGTACTCATTTATATAACAACCGTCCAAAAGGTTTTTATTGAGATCGCAGAAACACTTAAAGGCTGAATATCTATAATCCTTCTTTATTGTTTTGTGCCATGATGATAACTCACCAAGCCCATTATCACCTCCAACTACAGCTTGTTTGCTTAGATCTTGAGATGGGCAATCAAATATTTTGGTAGTCATAGGGAAAAAAGTATGAAGAACACCTTGGTAATCGACTAACCCAATGAATGTTTCTTTTGCAGTTGCAGCTCCCTCTGGTAAAAACTCATACATATTGTATGATTCAAATGTTGGTGTTTCACAAGAAATTGTACTGCCAAATTCATCAGCCATGGTTGCTGTTGAGAAAAGCGCCACAAACGTTAAACAAATAATTTTTTTCATTTTAAAGACCTCCTAATTGTTGTGGAGGAAAATATGCCACAAACAAACAAACAATGTCAAGTAAAAAGAGCAGGTCGAGTAGACTAAAAAAATCAATTAATTCAACTGATTAGTTATAGAACAACCTTAAAATAATGTGTTTTTATACCTTGTCCAACAGTACAGCATTACTGACACACACCAAGCTATCCTGCTTTCAAAAACCAACTTGTTATTTAAGATACGCCCATATAAGATTAACAAAGTATGACGCAAAAAGAGAATGGATCTTTAACAAAATACTGGCTGGAAGTAGCCGAATACGATCTTGCTGCAGCGTTAGCTATATATAAAACGGAAAAATATCCGTATGTATTGTATCTGTGTCATTTATCTCTTGAAAAGATATTGAAAGCTCTTTATGTAAAGAAATATAAAAAGCATGCCCCTTACAACCACAATCTTGTGCGGCTGGCAGAGCTAAGCATTCACGTACCTGAAGAATTAATGTCTTTTTTTGCTGAGCTAACAGCATTCAATATAGAATCTAGATACCCTGATGCAAAAATGTCGCTTTATAAAAAAGCTAATTCAAAATATACAAAAAAATACTTAAATAAAACTATAGAGGTTTTTGAATGTCTAAAGAAAGAATTAAAAAGTTAATCGATAAATACATAAAAAAGCTTCGTGAGAATGATGTTGATGTTGAAAAAGTAATCCTTTTTGGATCCTATGCAAAAGGATTAGATTCCAACGACAGCGACCTAGATCTGTGCATTGTATCGAAAGACTTTGGTAAAGACAGCCTATTAGAAAGTCAATTTCTTTTAAAAATAGCTGCTGGTGTTGATTCAAGAATAGAAGCTATACCGTCTGGACTAAAGGACTACAATACCAATAAAATATCTCCTATTTTAGACGAGATCAAAAACACAGGAATAATCATCTATTCTAAGAAGCACTGATTTATCCTAGTATAGCCTTTAAGTCCTGAGCCGGTGTTGTTATTGGTTTAATGTTGAACTTTTCAACAAGCACATTTAACACATTCGGCGTGATAAATGCAGGCAGGCTTGGTCCAAGCCTTATATCTTTTATTCCAAGAGACAAAAGTGTTAACAGTATAACAACAGCTTTCTGTTCGTACCACGAAAGGATCATGGACAGAGGCAAACCGTTTACGTCGGTGTTGAACGCCTTTGCCAGAGCAACAGCAACTTGAATTGCAGAATAGGCATCGTTACACTGACCCATGTCTAACAATCTTGGTATGCCACCTATGTCGCCAAATTCCATTTTATTAAAACGATATTTTCCACACGCCAGCGTCAATATCACACAGTCTTTAGGAACTAACTGAGCAAACTCTGTATAGTAATTACGTCCAGGTTTTGCGCCGTCGCAGCCGCCAATTAAGAAAAAGTGTTTTATCTTGCCCTGCTTTACAGCGTCTATAACCTTATCAGCAACGCCCATAACCGCATTACGACCAAAACCAACTGTTATAAATTTTTCCGGCTCGTCATGCTCAAAGCCTTTTTCTTTTAACGCCGCTTCTATAACAGGAGCAAAATCCTTTTCGTTCCCAATATGCACAACTCCGGGCCACTCAACCAGCCCTGTTGTGAATATTCTGCCCTTGTATGAATCCTGCGGCTTTTGTATGCAGTTAGTCGTCATAAGGATAGCGCCCGGGAACACGGCAAATTCTTTTTGCTGGTTCTGCCATGCGCCTCCAAAATTGCCGATCAGATGTTTATATTTTTTTAATTCAGGGTATGCGTTACACGGAAGCATCTCGCCGTGTGTATAAATATTTATTCCCTTTCCTTCTGTCTGTTTGAGCAAAAGTTCAAGATCTTTTAGGTCGTGACCAGAAATAAGTATAGCCTTGCCTTTAACTGGCGTTATCCTTACTTTAGTCGGTGTAGGGTAACCATATTTATTTGTATTGCCAGCGTCCAGCATCCCCATAACTTTTAGGTTAACTTCTCCAACCTTTAAGACCATGCCAAGGCATTCTTCAACACTATGTTCTTCATTCAAGAAACATAATGCCTCGTGGAAAAATGCAAACACAGTATCGTCCTCAACATCCAGAATATAAGCATGGTCGGTGTAGGCTGCCATCCCTTTAAGTCCATAAAGTATGGTTTCCTTTAAGGCATTTACGTCGTCGGACCTGTCTGCTTTTTTAACAGCAAGTTTTGCAGTAAGAATTTCTGCAGTTTTTTTCATCCCGTCTATGGATGATGGGGATAATTGGGACGATGGAAGAATATTTGAACCCGGAACAAGGGCAGAACCCTTTTTTATAAGTTCAGCTATTTTTTTCTCATCAAAATCTACGTTGGTGACCGTAGCAAAAAGGGCTTCTATGACAAAAATATCCAGTCCCTTATCTCTCTTACCTTTTCTCCTCTGGTCATGTGCATATTTTGCAACGTTCTTTGTTACGTCGACAAGTAAGTCTTGAAGCACCGCCGTGTTGTGCTCTTTTCCACACACTCCAGCGACCATCGCACAGCCTGTTCCCCTTGAAGTCTGTTCACATTGATAACAAAACATTGTAACCTATCTTTCCACCATCTATAGAGAATGTCCATCAGGTATCTACGCTATACAGAAGGGGTTTGTGATGCTATAGTAACTCTGCATTAAAGCTAGAATGGAGGAAACAACATGAAAAGAATTCTGGTTTCTGCTCTTTGCCTTGTAACGACAATGGTAGTTTTAGTGTCTTGCTCTGGCAGATCAGGGTCTTCTGTTGGTTCTGCAGGAGAAGCAGCCTCTTGCAAAGATATAACCTGCAACACCGGTGAATTTTGCAACGATAACACAGGGCTTTGTGAAGCTTGTACATTAACATGCACAAGTCCTCAAGTTCTGGATTCTACGACATGTAGCTGTACCACACCTTCAACCAGTTGCAATACTCCAACCCAAAACTATGGTCAACCCTGTATAAGTGACAACTGCTGTAATTCTGGAAAGTGCATGCCTGCTCAAACGTGTGGCTGCACCAATGCACAATCAGACTGTGGCACATATCATTTCTGCACTAATAATCAGTGTGTAGATTGTGGCGATACTGGACAGACTTGCTGCACTGGTTCTACATGCAAACCAAATCACTACTGTATGGGTGGACATTGCGTTGTTGTAATAACAGGGACTATTAGCAGCATGACGTCGTCATCGCCATCGTCGTCGACATTTAGTAGCTCAACGCCATCGTCCACATCGTCTACGTATTCGACATTTACTACTTTTTCACAGCCTAATTTGTAGGATTATAGCCGGCGCTTTTTACAGTCTCTATAATTTTATCTTTGTTAATTTTCCCATTAACACCGACAGCTTTAGTGTCAAGATCTATCCATACACTCTCTACGCCGCTGATATTCTTGAGAGCGGTCTCTATGGTTCTCTTACAATGATCGCACGTCATATCGGGAACTTTTATTGTTATGTCTGCCCTCATAATTTTATCCCCCACGTTCATTCTAACAAAAATTTTGAAAATGTAACTTTTTAATATCAAGATCACTAAAATTATTGCAGACGAGATCCCCACCCAGGAGGGAAGCATCTGCATGTCCGCCGACATGGCTCCCATATTAATGCCAAGTTGCGGGAGCACTAAATCAGTTAGAGCACCGAACAGGACAGCGCCCACAATTATAGAGCCAAGATATATAAACACGGGCCTTCTACCAAGTTTTCCGGCAACAAAGGATATCGTCGCTGTGTTAGTGGCGGGGCCTGCTATAAGGAATACAAGTCCAGCCCCAGGACTCATCCCTTTCATTATCAAGGAAGCAGCGATAGGAATGGAGCCTGTTGCGCATACATACATTGGTATGCCGACCAAAAGCATAACTGTATATGATATCCATGTACTACCAAGATACGTCTGAACCAGATGTGTTGGTACAAAATAGGATATTACACCTCCGGCTGCTACGCCAATAACCAGCCATTTGCCTACGTCGTCTATGAGTTCAAAATATGCATATTCAAAGGCGCTCCTCACTCCCGACAAAAAGCCATGGCGAGCCACTATTTTGCATTCGTCTCCACAACTGCCGTCGCTGTGATCAATATGGCCGTCTCCCGTAGTCCCTGTGCCAAAAATGTTCGTCACAAGGCCGGCAACTATCCCTATAAAGAACGAGGCGATGATCCTCATTATGGCGAATGGCCAGCCGAGCAGGGACATTGTCGCAAATATTGAATCCACACCAGTGGTGGGTGTAGAAGTAAGAAAGGAAAGTATAGCGCCGTTCCCAGCCCCTGATCTCTTGAGGTGTGCAGTAACCGGTATCACTCCGCAGGAACATAAAGGCAGAGGTACTCCCACCATTGCCGCTTTAAACACCGACGTCCAACTTTTACCTGCAAGATGCTTAACAAGCATCTCCTCAGGCAGAAGAACTTTAAGTACGCCTGCTATAGTAAAGCCAAAAAGGAGGTATGGAGCCATCTGTACCAAAAGGTTCCACATTTCTAAAAGCAAACCCTGTGCCATTTAGCCTCCTTTTAAAACTCCCTTAAAATTTCCATTTATCGTAGCAGACTATCTCTTTCATATCTTTTCTCGTCGTAGTCACTATTTTACTCAATTCTTTATCAGGATATCCAAGGACCAGAAGGTCCACTATCCTTACATCCTTAGGAACGTGCAAGAGTTCCTTCACCCTATCCTCGTAAAATGCTCCTATCCAACAGCTCCCAATGCCAAGCTCCGCAGCCATTAGTGCCATGTGCTCCAATGCTATTGATAGATCAACTGTGTATGCCTGCTGCCCGCAGGTCATAATATAATCTGTAGCACCGGAACATCCAGCAATTACAACAGAGCCCTCGGCAACGAACTGCTGATCCTTACAGGCAGGGACCAGCTTTGTTAGCAAGGCCTTGTCCTTGATAACAACAAACCTCCAATCCTGTATGTTTTTTGCAGATGGCGCAAGGCGTCCAGCCTCCAATATTTTAAGAAGATCAGTATCGCTAACCTTGTGCCCCTTATCATATGAACGCACGCTTTTTCTTATTTTTATTGCTTCCATTACTCCCATATTTTTGCCTCCTGTGGTAGAAAGATATATCATGAGCAATTTTAAACCGCAAATTAAAGGATTCTACGAACTGCAACCTTACCACGTTAAGGATATTTTGCTGGTATCAAGTCTTTACGACGCTTTTATATTCGAAGAGGATGGCCAGCTTAACGAGAGGATCTTCAGCGAATATTCCGACCTGCATCTCCATTACGCACCCCGTATAACACAAGTCGCATCGGCAGAAAAAGCGATACAGATGTTAAAGCAAAAGAGCTATGACCTTGTAATAACGACGCTGCAGCTTGAGGATGTAAATATAGTTGATTTCTGTAAGGATATAAAGAAATATAATCCACACACGTCAACAGTACTCTTAACACAAGCACCATTGAGGTTGGCATCACTAAATAAAGAGGAAATGGAGAAATGCTTTGACGCTGTGTTCGCCTGGAATGGTGACACAAAGATATTCTTGGCGATGATAAAACTGATAGAAGATAAATTGAACGTAAGACACGACACTCACGTGGCGAACGTCAGGGTTATCTTGGTCGTCGAGGATTCAATAAAAAGTTATTCATCTTTTCTTCCGATACTTTATTATGAGATAATGAACCAAACACGATCATTAATGTCGCTCAGCCTCAATAAAGAAAAAAAGATATTCAGAATGAGGACAAGGCCCAAGGTGTTACTCGCCACTAACTACGAGGATGCCATAAAGATCTGCGAAGAATACAAGGATTATCTGATCGGTATGATATCCGACATAAGGTTCTCAAAGGACGGAAAAGTGCAGGCAGGAGCAGGCTTTGAGTTAATAAAAAAGGCCAAGGAGTTCATACCTGACTTGCCTGTGATACTCCATTCAAGCGAGCCGGAGAACAGCATTAAAGCAAAAGAGGTTGGAGCTTCGTTCATAGATAAGAATTCACCAATGTTGTTGCAAGAGCTTGGAGAATTTTTAAAAAGGGAACTTGGATTCGGTGATTTTATATTCAGACTACCAAGTGGCGAGATAGTAGACAAGGCTTCGGACCTCATCAGCCTAGAAGAAAGATTAAAAACCGTCCCCGACGATTCAATACTGTACCACGCCCAAAGGAACCATTTTTCAATATGGCTTATGGCGCGCGGAGAGTTCATACTTGCGAGCAAATTAAGACCAAGAAAGATAGACGAGTTCAATAGTGTTCAACAACTAAGAAAGGACCTGATAGATTCCCTGCGCAAAACACGTTACGAAGCTCAGCAAGGAATAATAGCTGATTTCGCCCCTGAGAGATCCAATTCTGAATATAACTTTAGACGTATCGGGAGCGGATCGTTAGGTGGCAAAGCAAGAGGCCTTGCGTTCATAAATGCTCTCCTCGTCCAAAAACAATCACAGGCGCTGATGCATAAATATAAGGACATCGATATACGTGTTCCAAAAACGGTCGTCATAGGAACAGAGGAATTCGACAGGTTCATCTACGGAAATAATCTGACAAGGATCGCTCTGGAAGAAAAAGATGATCACAGCATCGCTGAAATGTTCCTACGGGCAGATGTAAGGGACGCTCTGTCAGAAAAACTCTACGCCATGCTAAAATACGTAACCTATCCTATCGCTGTACGCTCGTCCAGCCTCTTAGAGGACTCCCATGCTCAACCATTTGCAGGCATATATTCAACATACATGTTGTCGAACAATCATCCATCATCGTCAGTACGTTTAAAACAATTGTTGGACGCTATTAAACTTGTCTACGCCTCAACATTCTTTCAATCTGCAAAAGCATATATTTCCACTACAAACAACCGTATAGAAGAAGAAAAGATGGGCATTGTAATACAGCAGATCGTCGGACGGCAATACGACGACTTGTTCTATCCTAACTTTTCCGGCGTGGCGAGAAACGTGAACTTTTTCCCATTCTCCAACATGAAACATGAGGACGGCGTTGCATACGTTGCACTTGGGCTTGGAAGGGCAATAATGGAAGGACAGAACGTCCTACAATTCTCGCCGAAACATCCAAATATACTCCCTCAACTTATTGCAGCAGATTTTTCCATACAAAATACTCAGAGAGAATTCTACGCCCTCGATATGTCCAATCTGTCGCCTAAATTAACGTGGAATGAGAGTATTACTTTAAAGAAGGAAGATCTTGCGCGCGCAGAAAAAGACGGCACACTTGAGCCTATAGGAAGTGTCTACGATATAAACAACGAGGCTATAAGGGACGGGATACATCATAAGGGTGTCCGTTTTGTTTCCTTCGCACATATATTAAAATCAGAACTATTCCCACTTGCGGACTTGCTGAACGACATACTTGAACTTGGAAAAATGGGATTAGGAAGCTCTGTTGAAATAGAATTTGCCGTCGACCTTGCAAAAAACCCCGACGAGAAACATAGATTCTATTTTCTACAGATACGCCCAATGATATCCGGCAAGGAACAAACCAACATTGAACTGACCGATATTCAGAAAGATAAAATATTGTGCACTTCCCATCACGCAATGGGTAACGGCATAATAAAAAACATTCGTGACATAATATATGTACGACCATTTAATTTTGATCCAGCCAACACACAAAAGATCGCTGAAGAGATCGGCAAAATAAATAATACGCTTAAAGAATCGGCTCTCTTTATAGGTTTAGGACGCTGGGGAACGGCTGATCCGTGGCTTGGCATCCCTGTTAAATGGGGACAGATCTCTAACGCAAAGGTGCTGATAGAGGCATCGCTTGAAAAATTCAACATAGACCCCTCCCTTGGTTCGCATTTCTTCCATAACATGACGTCGCTGGGAATAGGTTACATGTCCATACCTGCTGGTAAAGAGGATGAATTCGTCGACTGGGAATGGCTGGAAAAACAAAAAGCATCTTATGAAAGCGACCTTATAAGACACATTGTTCTCAGCGAACCGATCGAGGTTGTCCTTAACGGTAGGAAAGGCGTAGGAACTATAGTTAAACCGTAATTGCCTGGGCCAGGTAGGCTGGTGGCAGCTGCCTCAGAACCTTGTTATAATTATAAAGAATAAAAATATTAAAAGCAATGTTATTTTTTTCTTTACTTTCTATATACGAATATAATATAAATGCCTCTACATATTTAAACGAGGTGAATTTCTATGAAGCCAGTCCTTAAGTATTTCTTATTTTGTTTTTTAGCAGCAGCATTAACTCAGAGTGTTTATGCGGGACCATTCGATCAGGTCACGTTCAAAGATGAAACTCCGGCAACAGGACCAAAGATTGTGGTAGTTAAACAAGGCAAAGAACATCAACCACTACTATTATTAGCCACATACAATGGCAAAGAAGTAAAAGTATTTATAGAATACAACGTTAACAGCATCACTGTAACCGCTACTCAGAATGGGCGTAATGTACCGGTAACTCGTGAGACAGTATTACAAACTGTAAGGGGAACTATTACCCCTTTCAGCGACAAAAATATGAAACTTGAATACTATGGTTTTACGAAGACTGGAGAATGCCTTGTGTCAGCAAAATACACTAAGCAAAACATAGAGAAAGCCTACCTTGGAATAGGGAAGATATTATCCACGACAAAGTTCGAAGCGGAATACTATGATAATGATCAAAAACGCAATGTGGCAAAAAGCGTAACTGATGCGAGCGGATATACATATGACAGAATTGATTATAGAGAAAAAGACGGAAAAAGAGTAAGTACACTCTCTGAAAGGTCGACACCAGGGCAGGTTATAAAGACAAAAGACTACTATTCCAAATCGGGTGATGCCGTCGAGGAAAGACAGATCGCTACTGTGGATAATTATGGTAGTAGTGAAGGAGAGGAAAAATATTCATTAAGAATATTAACATCTGAAAGCCCCGCAGAAAAGGACATGTTCAAGGCAGAATGGAAGGAAGGCGATGAACAATATAAAGTTTGGTTCAACGAAGATGATATAGGGTATAGGGATATCCCTTCTAACCAGGTAGGACGTATAATCGGTCTTCCCGCTGCTCTGTATGCTTGTGAAGAATCTATTAAAGACGCGAGATTATATCAAGCAGCCATGAACGGTGCGAACATACCCACGTACGAGGCACCATCAGAAGGGGTTAAACTCGCAAATATACTCCCGGGCCCGATAGAAATAATGCCAAAAGGAGAAAGAACTTTTACTGCTACATATAATGGAGCAACAACAACCATAACCATAACACATGAAGGCGGCTACGCAGCTATAAATACAGACAATAACGGATATACTAAAAGTACCGTTGTTAGCAACATCGAGAAATGGCAAACAACGGAAGTATCTCCTTTCAAGGATTTTCCAGAAATAAAGGTTCAACTTCACTTTCTGGTAGACAACGAAACGGTATACACGCATGAAAACTCATCAACGTACACTGGCAGAACAGATGTAATAAAAGATAAAAACAATAGCATAATAGGATTCACACAAACCATTACATACTACGATTCAGATTCAGCAAAAGAATTTGGTACAAGTATAATCAACAGGTACATAGCAGGAAACGTGAAAACAGAGACAATCACAACAAAGAACAACAGAATGTATGGCAAGAAAGAGAACGTTACAGTAATGAAAGAATACAGAACAGGGGATATAAAGACCGAGACAAACAAAACGTACTACAATTACCTTACAGATGGTAAGGAATATAAAAATACAGTAACAAGGGATTTCGTCTTGACCCCATATTCTAACGATGTAAAGGGAGAAATTATTGATACGGAATATGGTCCTGCTGATGGTGAAGTTCTAATATCTACACGTAAGATCATTAGTGCAAGAGATCAGGAGCTAACACTGGATAAAAAGACCGCTGGCAATAAAAGGATCGTCCTTGTTAAGGACGGAGGTTACCAGACAAACGCTAATATTGTTAAGTCGTTCACGATATCAAATCTAACAGCAAATGGCCAAGAAGAAGAGATATTCAAAGCCGTGTCACAAGGAAAATCTTCACATAAATATACCCTTTGGTATAAGGGAGAGTATCAGAAAACCACATCAATGAATCTTTCCACAAAAATATATAGCGCTTCTTTTATCGACATCAAAAAAGCACAAGAGATCTTTTCCAAGTCTATTGAAGCAGCCGAAAAATATGCTCCTACAGGCGATCCGAATCTCCTGCAAATAACAGACGACACTCATAAGGGTAATATAGACTACTTCGCTGAAAAAGCTAATGCTGAAAAAAAGGCAGCAGACAAGCTCAAGAAAGGAGTTGAAGAACTTCAAAAAACTACAGGGGCAGATTATGCAAAGGCAGCAAAGCTAATTAGAGACGCCATTAATAGTCATCACATTTCATCAAAAAAAGAAGCATATTATTACCTTGGGTGCGCAGAATTGGCCCAAGGTAATTATCAAGAGGCATTGGACGCATTTAAAGAATCCTATTTCGATGGTTCGAGTAATGAAACTGGCTGGGTTATAAACGTAAACTTCCGGAAAGGCATGGCACAGTTGGGATTAAAAGAATATCAGGAAGCAATAGCTAGTTTTGAAGTGGTTACAAATTGGGTTGATTTAAAACATAGTGATAGGGTTAAAATGTCCATTGGCGCCAGTGCATATTACCTGAGCGGTTACGCATACGCTGTACTCGGCAATTATAATGAAGCTAACAAACAACAGGCGTTAGCAGTGGAAATGGCAAAAGCATCTGGGTTCCCGCTACAAAAGTACATCGATGGAACGGGCACAATGGATTATATCTATAAATTAGCAAATGAAGGCGGCGCAAAAGCTCTATCTGAAAACAAGGTAGCCATTGCCGAGCTCCTTTATGGCGGTTTATTAGAAGAGATGCTGAAAGATGCCAACTACGACGCTCAAGGCATAGATATAGCCTATGATCTGACAATAACATTCAACACAGCAAACGAGGCAGCAGCCATGACAAAACTAGAAGAAGTAGTCGCTGACACTAAAATTCAAACTGAATTTTCTGTTGATGATATTACTACTGCCCAGTATAAATTAAAAGCTTCTGGCGCAATGGAAAACTTAAAGGGACGAACAATGTTAGAATTTTTTTTAGAGGGGCTCTCTGCAAATGAGAGAAAAATATATTTTGAAGCATTGCTTAAAGATACTGAAGAGGGTACTCCAGATGAACGCGCTATTAAGTTTACTAGGCTTCTGGCCCTATCTGTGGCATTATACAATCCGAAAAGCCCATCTACGAAATCTAGGCCAGCAACAGAATTTGACCTCGATGTTCTTCGTTTTGGCGCATTAACGTTCCTCCGCGCACAAGCTTTTGCAGACAAGTATGGTAAGGAAACGGGCTTTGATATAGACAAAGCTAGAAATGATGCAGACTGGTTTATTGATAGAATTAAAGCAGAAGAAAGATCTAAAAGAAAATAAGTAACGCGCAACAAAAAGGGCAGCCCCAAAAATTTGGGGCTGCCCTTTTTTTTTATATAATGCCTTGAGCCATCATCGAGTCAGCGACTTTCACAAAGCCTGCAATGTTCGCACCAGCGACTAGGTTGCCCTTGAAGCCGTACTCAGCAGCAGCATTTGCAGCGTTTCTGTGTATGGTCTGCATGATCTCCTTCAGACGCTTATCTGTTTCTTCGAATGACCAGTTCAAGCGCATACTGTTCTGTGTCATTTCCAATCCAGAGCATGAAACTCCGCCTGCGTTAGCAGCTTTTCCAGGTCCAAAACTTACACCTGCTTTCTGGAATACTGCAACACCGTCCGGAGATGTCGGCATGTTAGCGCCTTCAGCAACGGCGATAACGCCGTTCTTAACAAGCACTTCAGCCTCTTTGCCGTTAAGTTCGTTCTGTGTTGCGCAAGGAAGAGCTATCTTGCATGGGATACTCCAAATGCCTCTGCAGCCTTCGGTATACTTGGCATGCTTATGCTCCTTCACATAGTCAGAGATCCTTCCGCGCTCAACCTCTTTTATCCTTTGAACTGTTGCTAGATTTATACCTTCAGGGTCGTGTATGTAACCATTGGAGTCAGACATAGCGACGACCTTTCCACCGAGCTCATGTATCTTTTTTGTTGCATATATAGCAACGTTACCAGAACCGGAAACTAACGTAGTCTTCCCGCTGATAGTCTCTTTTCTGTCTTTCAACATCTCATCCATGAAGTAAACGCAGCCGTACCCTGTAGCTTCTGTACGAACAAGACTTCCTCCCCACTTTAATCCCTTTCCTGTAAGAACGCCTTCAAACACGTTCTTTATTTTCTTATACTGACCGAACAAATATCCTATTTCACGCCCACCAACGCCTATGTCACCAGCCGGTACGTCGGTGTTAGCACCTATGTGGCGATAAAGTTCATTCATAAAACTCTGGCAGAAACGCATAACTTCGCCGTCTGATTTTCCCTTCGGGTCAAAATCAGAGCCGCCTTTTCCACCGCCCATTGGAAGCGTGGTAAGTGAGTTCTTGAATACCTGTTCAAAGCCCAGGAATTTAATAATGCTTAAATTCACCGACGGATGGAAACGCAATCCGCCTTTATATGGCCCTATCGCGCTGTTGAACTCGATCCTGTAGCCTCTATTTACATTTACATTACCTGCATCGTCCACCCAAGGAACACTGAACATGATCTGCCTTTCAGGCTCTATGATACGTTCTAGGATGTTGGCCTTCTTGTACTCAGGACGTCTTTCAATAACAGGCTCTAAAGTTTCTAGGACTTCTGTGACTGCCTGGATGAATTCTGGCTGGCCTGGGTTCTTCTCTTTAACCTTAGCCAACACGTTACTAGTGTACGTAGACATAGTTACCTCCATTTTTTTGTGCGCTCTCTTTTTTAAATGCGCTGTCTTTTTCAAAACGCTAAATAATTAACACCAAAGAATTAGTGTGTCAACGAAGGCTTGACTATTACGGCTTTGGACGAGCGGCCGTCAACCTTGATGTCAACCGGGCTAGGGAACCTTATGTGGCGGACATATTGAGTACTCTCGCAAGGATGCTGTGCGTTAAGCCAGTCCCAATCCATAAAATCCTCGGGTTTAAGGGGATTTATACTCATATAGGCAGTCTTGCATGCAGTAAGGTTATGGAAAAAATGCGTTCCGTTGGAAGGCTCTATTATAAAGTCTTTGAGGCTCGCCTCGATTATAACCTCGGCGCCAGATATCTGGTCCCAGCTCACGGGGATCCCAAGTGAGTGATCCTTGGTGCCCCACCTCCCTATGCCTATAAGGAGATATGGCCGCCCCTCTTTAGAGAGTTTCTGATTGAATTGAGAGACCTCCTGTGCCATCTGGAATGTATTGAGTGAGTTGAATGTTTGCGGGACTACATAAACAACGTCAGTGATGTTGTTTATCCTGCCATTACCTAGGGCTGTACTCGTCTGGCACAACATCTCTTCCCTCGGAATGTCCTTAATGTCTACAGCGTCGTATTCCTTTCTCGCAAGGAACGGTCTCACCTGAAGCAGATAAAAATCCGAAGGTTCTTTTTTTGAATTGGAAATATTGACAGCGAACTCCATTTCTATTGGACCGCCGAATATATCGTCGAGGACCTTCAAGATATAGCTCATTATCTCCGCAAGCGGGAACATGTCGTTCTTTAATACGTTGGAGAAGTTAACAACAGGAACGCCCTCTCTGAAGGCCCCATCATATATAATGTCATCAGCAGGCACGTAGATGCCACCAACCGGATTAAGCGTCCCGTGTTCTTTTGCTACACCCAGAGCAAGAGGAGGAAAACTCAGGTCATCATCTTTTTCAAAAAAATTCACGTTCTGTTTTGTAAGGTCAAGGGCGTAGAATTTTCTCTGACTGAACTTAACAAAATCCTTGGTGCTGGCGATCTGTGGAAGTATGGTCGGGTGTTTAGGACAGAATCGTATTGTTCCACCACCCTCCACGACGGTCTTTCCAAAACCAAGAGCTACGTTGACAGTTCCGTCCTCCGGCAGCATATGTCTCAAAGGATAATAATTAAATGACTGACCAACGCCGGCGAAGTTCGGATAAAAATAATTCCCATATTTTTTGCCAACAAGTTCCTGGATGATGACGGACATCTTTTCTTCTTCAAGGCGAAATGCCGTATTACTGAAATATGATTTAACCTCTTTGGAAAACGGCGACGAATATATTGATTTTATGGCACCGCATAGTTCAAGGAACCTTACCTTTATATCAGGATGGTTGTTGGGAAGCATATATGTTTCGTACAGCCCCGCAAAAGGCTGGTCCTGTGAATCCTCAAAGAGGCTGGAAGAGCGCACAGCGAAGGGAACGTTCACACGGCTTAGAAACACCATAAGGTCCTTTGCAACTGACTCAGATAACCTGCCTTCCATGAACATTTTTCTAACGTCTTGGTCGTCGATCTCACCGAAAGCTTTTTTACTCAAGTGGTTCTTCTCTATGAACAAGTCGAATTCATCCGAACCTATTACCATCGTCTTGGGAACAGATATCCTTACACTCGGAAATTTTTGTTCTATCACGCCGCTTGCGAGCAGCGTTTTCATGAACGCAAGCCCTCTTGCCTTACCGCCCACCGAGCCTGAACCAAGTTTTACAAAAGTAAGGCTAGGGTCAAAAGATTCCCTCTTAAAATCAGAGATCAGAGAATCCTGATGCCTGTTCCTGTAATGATCCACAGCGTCTATAAAAAACGTTCTTATATCCTCGTCAGATTTGAATGTCCTCATATCCGTATTGCTCAATATGTTCACTACGCCAAAAGCGCCCCTTGCAAAAAGCCAGTTCAGGAAAGACCTATCCTTTAGATAGCGCCTAAGGATCTCTCCCGGCAAGGTCTCTATGGCGTCCCTCATTTCAGGCAAGGACGATATACGCTGAACTTCCTGCTTAGCAACGTCCCTGAAGATAAAGTCGCCGTACCCAAAGTTATCAAGTATGAATATCTTGAGCTCTAAAAGCATTGTGTTGGAATTCTTATTGATGAAATCAACATTCATGTCAGCCGCAAATTCCTGGTTCTTGATCTCAGATGACTGAAGCACTATAGGAACCTGAGGAAGCAGCGACCTTAAATGACCGGTGAGCATAAACCCGGCTTTTTCGTTCGACTTACCCTTAACAGGAAAACGGACATCGGATATTACACCCAAAAGATTATTTTTATATTTATCTATGAGGCGTACAGCCTCTTCGTAATTCTTTGCAAGCAGTATCTTGGGACGTGACCTTACGCGGACGGTCTTGTCTATCGTATTAAGACCATGCTCCATCAATTCCTGAACATGTTTTAACAGTTCACCATATATAGTAGGTAGATGCATGGAATAAAAACGTGGTTCGTCCTCGACCATTAATATAACCCTTACATTACCAACTTCAATATCCCTGTCCACGTTCAGTTTATCTTCTAAAAGTTTAGCAACCGCAAAAAATAGCTTAGCATCACCGGTCCAGACAAAGATATCGTCGATGTGCTTCATGTCTTTAGGAGTTATTCTTTTTTTAAGATCATCCGTTACATTTGCCAACAGAACAAACGGCATATTTTTTTTTCTGGCCTTAATCTTACGCACAAACTCAGAGAGGCCCATATCAGGGAGCTTTATAGAGCAGAATACAGCGTCAAAAGAATATTGTTTTAGTAGCTCTAATGCTTTCTTGGCAGTAGAGACATGCCGGATCCTAGGGGTATATTTAATATTGTGACTAGAGTATTCATAGAACAATTTATCCTCGATCAGTCCGTCTTTTTCGAGAATAAAATAGTCATAGGGACTACTCACCAATAGTATATTGAATATACGATGAGGCATCAATTCATGGAATCTTTCGTATATGGAAGATACCGGCGCTGAATTCATTGAATCACGACCTTTTAGTTAATACTGGACCTCTTAACCAGGTCTAGTACTTTGACATTACCTTGTTGCTTCATCTTAGCAAAATGTTGTATTTCTTTATCGCTGAGCGTTGTTTCATCCAACAGCACGAGGACGTTATTCTTATTATCAAGCATCTTAAGAACACTTTCCTTATCTTTATTAACGCTTATCGGATAACGCTTAAGCCCGTAAAGTTTTTCATCTCCGTCAAAGTAGAAACATACATTCTCAGCTTTTTGTGGTTTAGCATCCAGCAGCTTTTTAAGGTAACAGCTCACAGGTGCATAATAGTTAAATATATCAACATTATAACCCACGATGTATTCAGCGTCGTTGATAGCCTTTTCCATGTCTTCTATACAAGAATCATAGAGTTTAAGTTTTTTATATCTATTGGTATCAAACTTAAAAGAGTTATTGTAGTCCTCAAGAGCGTTGTAACGACCAAGCTTACACAACATTGGCTCGTCCAACTTACCCCTGTTCTGCGGCATTATCTTAATAGGCACTCCACCGGAATAACATATCTCTGTCTTACAGCCGATAGAACACTCTGTGCACACAGTCTCTTTTGATGTCGTTTTAAACTGTGCGAGTTTGCTTAAAGCAACAGCTTTATCAAGTATCGCGCCCGACGGACATGCTACCTCACACTGACCACATTCCACACATGATGTGTTAACTATCTTATCCTCACGTGCAGGAAGTACGTCGGTAACAAAGCCTCTTCTCACAAACCCAAGTGCACCTACACCCTTAAGCTCGTCGCAGACACGTATACATTTTCCGCACTTTATGCACTTCGTTGATTCGAACAACATGTATTTGGACGAATCATCTACTTTGCGTACACGCATATCGCCTTTTATGATGCTCATGTCCGCCTTATATTCCTCGGCGTAGGACCTCAGTTTACATTCATCGTAGTCAAGACATCCACAACCAAGGCACCTGTTCGCCTCGTTAACAGCCTGCTTTTCTGTGAAGGTATACTCAACCTCGCTGAAGTTGGCTATCCTCTCCTTTACCGGAAGTTCCTTGTTCTTTTCCCTTTCAACCTTCTCGGCCTGGGGGATGTAGTTTATATTAACGGACGCAAGTTTTTTGCCGAGGCTGAACACGTAGTCGTCTTTTTTGTCTTTTTCTAAAGGTTTATTGGATATGTAAGAATCTATCGCCTTTGACGCTAAAAGACCATGTGCTATGGCACCTATTGCAATGTACGGGCCAGAAACTACGTCGCCACCAGCGAAAACACCGTCTATGTTCGTCTTATATGTTCTATGTTCCTCGTCTACTTTTATTGTCTGCCACTTTGTAAGATCAAGCCCGTCAAAACATTTTGTATCCACGTACTGACCTATTGCGGCTATCATAAGGTCGGCGTCTATTATCTCTTCCTGACCCTCTACAGGGACGGGCTTTCTCCTGCCACTAGCGTCCGGCTCGCCTAGCTTCATGACCTGACATCTTAATGCGCGTGCCTTATTACCGTCCTTTATTACTTCAACAGGGGCCCTCAGGAACTTATACTCAACACCCTCGTGATCAGCCTCGTTAACTTCAAAAGCTTCAGCAGGCATTTCTTCCCTTGTGCGTCTGTAGACTATCATTACCTTTTCTGCACCAAGCCTTACGGATGTCCTAGCAGCGTCTATAGCTGTGTTACCACCACCAACAACGATCACACGTTTGCCCTTCAGGTTAGGGCCTTTCCCCCTGACAACGTCGGCAAGAAAATCTATCCCACCGTAAACACCTTCAGCTTCTTCGTTAACAACCTGCATCTTTGTGCTCTTTTGCGCACCTATGGCAACAAAAACAGCGTCGTACTTGCTCTTTAGTACAGGTATGGTAAAATTCTTTCCCAATGCTTTGTTATAAAATATGTTCACTCCCAGCGACTGAATAATCTCTACTTCCCTTAAAAGGGTTTTCTTTGGCAGACGATACTCAGGGATACCCCACATGAGCATGCCGCCCGGTTTTTCTGCAGCCTCGTAGATATCAACCTTGTAACCCTGCATCCTTAAATAGTATGCACAGCTAAGTCCAGCAGGGCCCGCACCAATTACAGCAATTCTTTTATCTTTTTCTTTTGCAAGCTGAGGAATGTATGGGTTGTTTCTATTTGCATCATAGTCCGCTATATATCTTTTTACGCCATCTATCGCAACAGCCTCGTCGATAAGCCCGCGTCTACATTCCGTCTCGCACGGCTTAGGGCAGACCCTTCCACACACTAAAGGCAATGGATTCCTTTCTTTTATCGTCCTTATCGCATTTTCATAATCGCCGTTAGCGACGTAGGCAAGATACGACTGTATGTCTATCCCAGCAGGACAGTTCATGCTACACGGAGCGACACAATCGCCTGCGTGGTCGGAAAGCAAAAGTTCAAGACACATTTTTCTTGTCTGCATTACGGCGGGGGTATTTGTTTTTATCGCCATACCGTCCCTGATCTTTGTCGCACACGAAGGAACAAAACCCTTTGCACCCTCGACTTCCACCACGCATAAATAACACGAGGTAAAAGGCTCGGTCCTTACGTCATAACAAAGATTAGGAAGTTCTATCCCGGCTGTTTTGCAGGCTTCGAGTATCGTGCACTGGTCCTGGAACTCAAAAAGTTTTCCGTCGATGGTTATCTTCATTTTATCTCTACCGCCTGATAACGTTTGCATGCAGTTATACATACGCCGCACTTCACACATTTTTTCTGGTCGAGGATATGTGTTTTTCCTTTCTCGCCCGAGATCGCCTTGACCGGACACATCTTTGCACACGCCGTACAACCAACACATTTTTCTGCATTGATGCTGTAAGATATAAGCGCCTTGCAATATTTAGCCGGACATTTTTTATTCTGTATGTGTTCTATGTATTCGTTCTCAAAATATTTTATAGTTGTAAGTATAGGATTAGGCGCTGTCTGGCCCAAACCGCACAACGATGCTGTTTTGCACTTGCTTGCAAGGTCTCTCAATATAGAAAAATCGTTCATTGTAGCAGTACCACCGCACACCTTCTGCAATATCTCAAGCATCCTCTTTGTACCTACGCGACAGAAAGTACATTTCCCGCATGATTCGTTCTGTGTAAAATTCAGGAAATATCTCGCTATATCCACCATGCAGCTTCGCTCGTCCATGACGACCATACCACCTGAGCCCATTATCGCCCCTGTAGCGTTCAATTTTTCATAGTCGACAGGAGTATCAAGAAGGCTCTCAGGTATACAACCTCCCGACGGGCCACCAAGTTGCACAGCCTTGAATTTATACTTAGGGTCTATCATCCCACCGCCGATGTCATAAATAACCTCACGCAGAGTTATACCCATTGGGACTTCAACAAGTCCGCCATTTTTTATCTTTCCAGCGAGGGCAAATATTTTTGTGCCGCGACTTTTTTCGTAACCTATCTTTCCAAAAGTCTCCCCGCCGTTAGCAATTATCCATGGAAGGTTGGCCAAAGTCTCGACGTTGTTAATTACAGTTGATACACCGAACAAACCTTTTTCAGCCGGGAACGGAGGCCTCAGCCTAGGCATCCCTCTTTTACCTTCTATAGACGCTATAAGAGCGGTCTCTTCTCCACAGACAAAAGCACCTGCACCCTCTTTCACTTTGATATCAAAACAAAAATCAGTACCTAAAATATTTTTCCCGAGCAGCCCCATTTCGCGTGCGTCCTTAAGCGCTTTATGAGAATTCCTGACCGCAAGCGGGTACTCCGCCCTTACATATATATAGCCATGATCAGCGCCTATAGCATAAGCGCCTATCATCATTCCCTCAATAACCGAATGTGGGTTTCCTTCCAGCACGCTTCTGTCCATAAATGCGCCTGGGTCACCCTCGTCGGCGTTACATACAAAATACCTTCCGTTAGGGGCTGGGTTCTTTCTAGTCAATTCCCATTTAAGACCTGTAGGAAAACCAGCGCCACCTCTTCCACGTATCCCGGACTTCTTTACTTCTTCAACAACGTCTTCCGGCTTCATCGTCTTTAGGACTTTCTTTATAGACTCATATCCTCCAACAGCGATGTAGTCGTCTATTGAATCGGGAGAGACCTTTCCACAGTCCCTGAGAACTATTCTTTGTTGTTTTGGGAAAACGTCGCCCGAACCAAGTTTACCTTTCTTAAATAATTTCGCCGCATAAATGGTATTATTTACGACCTCGGACTCAAGGAACGGTACAACATCCGCCTCTGTCATTTTCTGATATATGACTTCCTCGTCGCCATGAAATGTTTTTACGTTAACCTCGGAGAAACAAAGTCCCGTACAACCTGTTTGTTTGAGGGCAACATGGCTCCAGTTCCTTTTTTCTATCTCATTCTCCATGGCCGAATAAACTTTTTCAGCGCCGGCAGACTTGCCACATGTGCCCATGAGGACTACAATCTGTTTTTTATCTCCATTTTTATTATTGGGCATAGCTTTTTAACACTTCCTTTATCTTATCCTTGGTAAGATAGCCGTAGACGTCCTCGTTTATCATCATTACAGGGGCGAGAGAGCAGCAGCCCAGGCATGCAACATATTCAATCGTGAATTTATTATTCTTTGTTGTCTCGTTGACCTTTACGCCCAGAACGTCACAAACAGCGTCGGCAACGGTCTCTGCCCCTCCAACGTGACATGCAGTACCCTTGCATACTTTTATAATATTATCACCAACCGGGCTAAGCCGGAACTGGGCATAGAACGTTATAACGCCGTATATTTCAGCCTCGTAAACAGGTAGTTCCTTTGCGACACATTTTATAGCGTATTCAGGAATGTACCTGAACTTTACCTGAACGCCCTGTAAAATTGGGAGCAACGCGTCCTTTGAACTCCCGTATTTTTCTTTGAGTTCCTGTACTGTTTTTTGTATCTCGTTATCTTTTACCATTCGTCACTATCCTCAAGGAACATAAGTTTTAGATCGTCTTCCTTAAGACCGTGCCACTTACATCCTTTACGTGAACATATGTCGAAAGAAAATGTCTTGTTCATTGCCTTAACGTCCAACCTTACGACAGGGGCACTGCAGATCTCGCACTTGATCTTATCGTTCATCAGCGACTTTCCGCACGAGGGGCACATTGCATCCTGCACAGCAAGTCCCTCGGAAAGTTCTACGTCTGACCTGTGTATAAAAATATTGAGGTACGGGCTGAGGTAGAGCATGCCGTTCTCGCCGTTGTCGTTTATTATCTTAAGCACCTTCACATGGTCCTCGATCAAGGACTTTTTGCAGTGAGGGCAAAAACTATTAACATATACCTTCTTTGATATCTCAGGCATGGCCTTTATCGACGGTGTAGGGACGTTACTCTCATGATGGCCGTCAAACCTATATTCGTCGTTGGCTACGCGTAAAAAATCTTTTACATTATCTATCTCTATCACATGTTTTTTACAGCCTCGTTTGGAACAGATCATGATCTTGCCACCGGTGTTAAGGTTAAGTTCTACTTTTGGAGAGCCACAGGTTTCGCATTTAATTGCAAGGTTCAGCGACTTTGTGCAATGAGGACAGTAAAACTCTGGCACATCGCCTACATTGATCTTCCTCTCTGACTGTATTGTATAACTTCCCCATACAGAACTAAGACGAAGCCAGCTTTTTTCGCCCCTGATCTTTATATCCACCTTTATGCTTGGTTCGTTATCAAGAGTTATTTTTGGGTCCATCAGACTCTTAAAACAGTGAGGGCACTTAACATTTATCGCAAATAATGCTTCCATAGGGCCTCCTCTGGAGACCCTTTTTAATCATACAAAAAGTACAAAATCAAGCCACTTAGCGGGTGCGCTATAACTGGCGAGCGCTCTCTTTACATATGTGCTCTTTGGCCTTATAAGGAACGTGCTTTTTTAAATAATTGTTTTAGGAGGATATGATAGTGGCTTACACAAGTGAAGTTTTTGAGATCGTAAAGAGAAGGAACCCTAACGAACCGGAGTTCCTGCAGGCAGTAAGGGAAGTCTTTGATTCATTAGAGCCTGTTATTGAGAAGCATCCAGAGTATAGAACTGCGAACATTCTGGAAAGAATAGTCGAGCCTGAAAGGCAAATAATATTCAGGGTTCCATGGATGGACGACAAAGGCAAATTCCATGTGAATAGAGGGTTCAGGGTACAATTCAACAGCGCTATTGGGCCTTATAAAGGCGGATTGCGTTTCCACCCGTCGGTGAACTTAAGCATTATTAAATTCTTGGGCTTTGAACAGATATTCAAGAATGCTCTAACTACGCTTCCAATGGGCGGCGGAAAAGGCGGCTCTGATTTTGACCCGAAGGGAAAATCAGACGGCGAAGTTATGCGTTTCTGCCAGAGTTTCATGACGGAATTACAGAGACATATAGGTGCTGACATAGACGTTCCGGCTGGTGATATCGGTGTTGGCGGACGTGAGATAGGATATCTTTATGGACAATATAAGAGGATGACAACGATCTTTGAGGGAGTTCTCACAGGTAAAGGGATCAGGTGGGGTGGAAGCCTTGTCAGACCAGAAGCAACAGGTTTCGGCGTAGTTTACTTCACACAAGAGATGTTAAAGACCAGGGGGGAGGATATAAAAGGAAAGACCGTCGCTATATCCGGGTTCGGTAACGTCGCTTGGGGCGTAGCTCAGAAAATAATAGAGCTCGGTGGTAAAGTTGTAACGCTGTCAGGGCCTGACGGCTATGTTTACGACGAGAAAGGATTGAACGCAGAAAAGATAGAATATATGTTAGAGATGAGGGCAAGCTGCAGAGACTCTGTTAAGGATTATGCAGACAAGTTCAGTGGGACAAAGTTCGTAGCAGGACAGCGCCCATGGTCAGTAAAATGTGACATAGCTCTCCCATGCGCAACACAGAACGAACTCGACGACAAAGATGCAAAAGAACTCATAAAGAACGGCTGCAAATGTATAACTGAAGGTTCTAACCTTTCAAGCACACTTGAAGCAATGAAGGTAATAAGGGATAGCGGTATACTCTTCTCTCCTGGTAAAGCATCTAACGCCGGTGGTGTTGCATGCTCAGGGCTTGAGATGACACAGAACAGTATGCGCATGTCTTGGTCGAGTGAAGAAGTAGATGCAAAGCTCCACAATATAATGAAGAGCATCCATGCAGAGTGCCTTGCAGCATCAAATGAATATGGCAGAAAAAGCGATTATGTGTTCGGCGCAAACGTCGCCGGCTTCAGAAAGGTCGCTGACGCAATGCTTGAACAGGGTCTTGTATAAAAAGAGGGCGGGCTGAAAATCAGCCCGCCCTCCAAGTTTAATTATATCCCATCGATCTTTCTTATGTCGTTGGTATATTCGCCAATAAATAATTTCCCTCCAACATAATAAATAAAATAAGGGGTAAATGAAGCATTAGTCAACGTGCCATCAGTACGCCCTCCCCGTCCTGTGGTCCCTGCAAACGTTGTAACTTCTCCTGTTGCAATAACTATCTTACGAATGGTCCAATTATTGTAATCTGTTACATATAAATTTGTTCCATCGTTCGTTATGCTCATAAGGTCTTTAAATTTTGCAGCAGTACCGATCCCGTTGGTAGAACCCGAAACGCCAGTAGTCCCGGCAAGTGTACTTACCGTCGCTGTAGCTATAACGATCTTGCGGATAGTCTTGTTGCTATCATCTCCTACATATAAATTAGTTCCGTCGCTTGTTATGCTTTTGGGGTAACTAAATCTTGCGGCCGCTCCGATCCCATTTGTTGAACCGGAAGAACCCGAAGTACCGGCAAATGTAGTTACTTCACCCGTTGCTATGACTATTTTACGAATAGTACACCTAACGTACTCTAATACATATAAATTAGTTCCATCAGTAGTTATGTCGTACGGATTATTGAATCTTGCCGTAGCACCGGTTCCATCAGTATCCCCGGCAAGTCCAGCAGAGCCAGCAAGTGTAGTTACCTCCGCCGTAGCTATAACGATCTTGCGGATAGTGTAGTTTGTGCTATCTGCAACATACAAATTCGCTCCATCGGTCGTTATGCCCCTTGGACAATTAAATTTTGCAGATGTTCCTATACCGTCAGTAGAACCAGAGGATCCTGCCGTTCCTGCAAATGTTGTAACCTCTCCTGTCGCAATAACTATTTTACGAATAGTATGGCTACCCGACACCACCACATACAAATTGGTTCCATCACTTGTCATGCCACCAAGGCCATTAAATCTTGCAGCAGAGCCTATACCGTCGGTAGTTCCAGATTCTGCAGCAGCACCTGCAAATGTAGTTACCGCAGCTGTAGCTATAACGATCTTGCGGATACTGTTGTTGCTGCTGTCTGCAACATATAAATTAGTTCCATCATTTGTTATACCGTGGGTAGTACTGAATCTTGCAGCAGAGCCTATACCATCAGTTGAACCAGAAGAGCCTGCAGTTCCTGCAAATGTAGTTACCGCAGCTGTAGCTATAACAATCTTGCGGATAGTCCTGTTGCTATCATCTCCTACGTATAAATTAGTTCCATCGCTTGTTATACACATAGGACTATTAAATCTTGCTGCAGCACCAACGTCGTTGGTTGTGCCACTTGACCCTGCTGTGCCGGCAAGGGTTGTTACCTCTGCCGTAGCAATAACGATTTTTCGTATGGTATGGTTGCCCTGATCTGCCACATATAAATTCGCGCCATCACGTGTTATACCGAGGGAATACTTAAATTTTGCAGATGTTCCAGTTCCGTCAGTAGAGCCATTTGAACCAACAGTTCCTGCAAACGTAGTTACCTCCGCTGTTGCAATAACTATCTTACGGATAGTATAGTTCATTTCGTCCACTACGTATAAATTCGTTCCATCGTTCGTTATGCCGTAGGGAGTATTAAATTTTGCGGATGTTCCAGTTCCGTTAGTAGAACCAGAGGACCCTACAGTTCCTGCAAGTGTAGTTACCTCTGCTGTTGCAATAACTATTTTACGAATAGTCTGGTTGCTGGTGTCTGTTACATATAAATTAGTTCCGTCAGTCGTTATACCGCGCGGATAATTAAATTTTGCGGAAGTTCCTATCCCGTCAGTAGAACCAGAAGAGCTAATTGTTCCTGCAAATGTAGTTACTTCTCCTGTTGCGATAACGATCTTACGAATAGTATGGTTGCTGGAATCTACCACATATAAATTAGTCCCATCACTCGTTACCTCGCCAGGGCTATAAAAACTTGCAGCACTGCCAAATCCGTCGTCGTATCCTGAGCCTCCAAGAGACCCTACAAAATGGCTTACCATAGGAGATATGGTATAACTTGTCGACGCTGTATCAGAATCTGTATAGCCAGCTTTAAACGCTTTAGCCTTTAACGTTATCGCTGAAGTTATTGTTGGTTTGCTGTTTGCATCATACAAGGTACTTGAACCGTCTGGA
>Ga0247841_10001682_pt1 | contig 47690 bp, 56 predicted proteins | sample LaCruzMarch2015__2_FD_192410 | JGI IMG/M metagenome (GOLD analysis project Ga0247841, IMG submission 192410) | Freshwater microbial communities from meromictic Lake La Cruz, Castile-La Mancha, Spain - LaCruzMarch2015_18m | ecosystem: Environmental > Aquatic > Freshwater > Lake | place: Spain... | reverse complement strand
AAACGCGCCTAAACGCGTATTAGGCGCCGAGTGAGATACTGCGAGTCAAGAGACTCGCAGAGGAACGAAGGCGCAGTGGGGTCATAGGGGCAAAGCCCCTATCTCATATTATAAATCCTGGTGTGAATACAAAGAATCCGCTTATTGCTATGAGTATTAACCATGCTATTGGTTTCCATGCAATTATTTTTGATCCGTCTAGCGGGTATATTGGGATTAGGTTGAATAGTGCTAGCCAGAAGTTTATTGTGCTTGCGGCGATTAGGATGTATTGGACAAATCCGCTTGAGAGTATTCCTAGAACCATTAGTGTTAGTCCAATTACAATATTTATTGCGGGTCCTGCTGCTGAAATTATTCCGTTTTGTCTTCTTGTTACTCTGCGTTCTGAAGTTTCAAAGAAGTATGTTGCTCCGGGTGCGGCGAAAGTGAATTGTCCGAATGATATTATTGCTAGTATTATTGCTAGTCCGAGTCCGGGATACCATGCTCTGTATTCGGATGGGAATCCGAAGTGTTTTGCGGTTTCTCTGTGTGCTAGTTCGTGTAAAACAAATCCTGTTCCTACTCCGATTAGCGCAATTGGAAGGGCTACTAGTAAGCTTTCAGTGTTAAAGAATCTTGGGCTTATTACTACTGCAAATGCCAAGCTTAGTGTAATCCATGATATGATTAAGTCTTTCTTTTCTTTTGGACTGAAGTAAAGTATTGATTTTAGATTACTTTTTGCCATATTATCATTTAATATCAGTTCCGTTGTGTTTATATATTTTTCAATTTTGCTCTCGTCAGTTGTCGAATTATTGTAAAGCTTTTTATTCGTCCCGAGCTAGGGGTTTCTAGTGATTGAAATGAGTTATACTAAATTTAGTAATAAAAAGTCAGTTTTTGCTGAGAGTAGGGCACAAATTTCTGTGGAACTAATAATTGTTCTTGCGGCGGTTGTTGCTGTGGTGCTTGTGCTTGTTTCACAAATGCAGGCGACTAGTGAGGAAGGGTCAAAGAAGTTAAAGGAAACTTCAGAGAATGTTCTAAAAAAGATTGATGATATTAAGTGATTTTTTTGATTCTATCACTCATCAAAAACCGGGGTTGTAGTAAGGGGCAAGTTTCTATTGAGTACTTGCTTCTTTTTGCGGCTTTTTTTGCTGTTCTTGGTATTTCTCTTCCAGTAATTAGTTATTCAGTGGATGCTTTTTTTGTTTCAAGTGATGTGATATTAGCAAAAAAGGTTTCTTCTGATTTGAATGAGTCTATTTCTCTTTTTTCTTTTCTTTCTAATGGGTCTTCTAAATCATTGTCTTATGTTTCTTCAAAAGGAATTGGTTTTTCTCAAAAGGGTGGTGTTTTGGCTGTAAGTGTTGGAGAAAAAAGTTTTGGTGTTGAATTAAATGGGGCAAAAATTGTTGGCAGTGGGAATTATTTAGGGACTTTTGAAATAAGAATATCTAAAAATAGCAATATTACTGAATTAACTATTTCAAATAAATCTTAATGTTTGCAATTTGTTTTTATCATTTCACTAAGTTTTTTGTGATTTGTTGTGATTAATTCATTACGACTAGTTGTAGTAAGTTTTTTGTGATTTGTTGTAGTTAATTTGTTGTGATTAGGGTAGCGAGTTTGTTGTGTTTAGTTGTAGTAAACAACAATTCGAATTGTATTTTCTTGTAGCATTTGGTTTAGTATAATTCCTTCTGTTGATATAGAGTTTTTTTCTTGTGCCGCTGAGAATATTTTTTTGTTATTTATGTAGAGTTCTGCTTTTTCTCCAAAAATAATTTTTGTGTCTTCTATCATGGTGTTTTCGTTTTCGTATTGTGTGCTCCATACTCTTAATAGGTCATTTGCTTGTTGGGTGATTAATAATTCTTGGTTGCTTTGTTTTTCAGTATAATTTACTGTGGTTAGTAGCATTGCGAGGCATAATATTGAAATTGTTGCTTCTAATGAGAAAATAGCTCCTTTTTTTGAATTTATATTCAAAGCATTTTTTATGTTCTGCAAACCATCATCTCCAAAATCGATTTTTGGTTGTTCACCATTGCAAATCTTTTTACTGCGATGCATTCGTTTGAATTCTTTTCATCTAATTTGATGGTTTCTATTTTTCCTTGTGTGTTGACCGTTATTTGTTTAGCAAAAATTCCGTTAAGATTAATTGGTTTTGATTTGCGAATGAGTTCAATATCTAATATGTTTGTTAGTACTCTTTTTTTGTCAGTGTCAATTATACATGATCCAAGTAGCGGATTATTTTCGTCGTGATTTTTTACTAGTGAGTCAGTAATGAGTAGTGCTTTTTCTTCTAGTTCATAGTCAAGTAGGTTTTGGCTTGTGTTTTGGCTTTCATTGGACAAGGTTGTGGCAAATACTAGTACGCAAAATAGCATTATTGTAAAACTTATCATTGAGTCTATTCCAAATATTTGGCCTTTTTGTAAAATGTGTCCAAGATTTTGAGTCGTTTGTTCTGTCATATTATTCAGTCCATGTAATGTTTAGTTAGTTTGAGCACGATTTTTTCTCCTGCTTGGGTTTCAATTATTGTATTTGCGCTTTTTATGGTGCCATTTTCATTTGCGTTTAATTTTTCACCGTTACTTTCGCAGTCTAATAGTCCAGTGTAGTCTTTTGCTGTATTTGATGCGATTGAATCAATAATTGCTGCGCATTTTAGTGCTTCTCCTTTTGCTTTTGCAGATAGAATAGTATTTTTTGAGTTTTCATTTTGTTCGTTTATTGCTCCTAAGAGTATTCCCAGTCCTGCGAGGAGGATACAAATTGAAATTAGTGCGTCAATTGAGTTCATTTTTATCGCCATTAACCGAGTTCATTTTGTTTATATTAATTGATTCAATTTTCATAACTAAAACTTAATTTCTTGTTTTTTCTAAATTGGTTTTGCTATTTTATTTGTGTATCCTATTGGGATCATAAATTCTGTTTTTATTTCATTTCCAAATTTTTTCTTAATAGTTGTATTTTTTAGTAAGTTTGAGCAAAAGTTATATTCAGCATAAGTAAGGTACTTGGTTTTTAGGATTGTAACTTTGCTATTTTCATTAAGAAATGTGTTTGTTGATTCGCCAATATTTTCGCCAGTGATTTTTGCTCCATAAGTTTTGTTGTATAAGTACTTTGATAGTTCAATGTTTATTTCGTTTTGTGCGCGGGTTGTGTCAAAGTTGTTTTTGAGTATTTGTTCTTCGAGCTTTTTGTTAATTATTTTATCAACGCCGTTTTCAAGCATGGTGCGGTCTTTGTTTGTGATTTCTGCTTTTATTAGTTCATTTGTTGCGCTATCTAGTTTGGTCTCTGTTTCCATCATTCCTATTTTGAAAAAGAGTAGAACTGCAATTATTGCAATAACTAATGTAAATGAAACAAAGCCTTTCATGTAACAAAAGCTTGTTTGTCAGTTAAAAAATCTTTCTTATTTTTCGTCAGCTAACGTGTAATTAAATGAAAAATACCATTGCTAGTATAATGACAAATACTGCTGTGGCAAATGTTCTGTTGTAGTATGCTATTATTCCTGCAGCTGCTGGTATTAGTATTGCTAGTATTGATTCGTGCGGGTAATTATGTGCTACGCTCATTCCAATCCATGCTCCTAGTGCGATTAAAAAGAACATGAATGCTACAAAGTTGCCTATTTTTGAGGCTACTTCTTTTTGTACTTTGCCAAACCATTCGTCAACTGTTTTTTGGCCAAGCCATTTGTCAATTGTTTTTTGTATTTCAACCATTGCATCCACTAAGTAATTTATTTACGTCTTGTATTAAATATTTGCTGTTTTTTGCTTTTTTCTTCACTTTTTAGAGTTCTTTTTTGTAAAACTGGCCTACATGAAACCTTTAAAATAACGATTTAGAATTAATTCTTCTATGCTTGCAGTGGATAATAAAATTAGGGAGCTTAGTGAGATTGAAAGAAAGGTTCTTCTTTCGCTTTCAAAGTCGCCAGTTTCTTTTGCTAGTGTGTCTAGTGTTACTTCTCTTCCGATTGATTCTGTGAGGAGGGCCGCTGCTTGGCTTAACGAAAAAGGTTTTGCGGTTGTTGTTGAGAAAGAGGGCGAGAATTTTGCTCTTACTGCATTTGGTGAGAAAGCTCTTTCAGTGGGAATGCCTGAAAATATTTTGCTTGAAACCCTAACTCGTTTGGGTGGCAAATCTACTTTTGCCGAGCTAGAGAGAGAATCTAATTTGTCAAAGCCTGAGTTTATGTCGGCGCTTGGTATTAATAAGCGTAAAGCTTTTGTGGTAATTTCCGCGGGTACTATTTCGGCTACTGGTGTTGCTAGTGAACAGGAATCTTTTTCTGAACAAAACTTTTTGCGTGATGTTGTTGATGGTAAAAAGCTTGATGCAAGTATTGCTCTTGAATTAATAAAAAGGGGTTTAGTTGAAAAAAAGAAAGTTATTGAGCGTACGATTATAATTTCTAAATCTGGTGAGGGTGCTAAAGATATTCTTTCTACTAGTGATGTTTCGCGGGTTTATGATGTTAGTGCTCCTGTTCCGCCGATTTTTTTGGGAAAGAAGGCACCTTATATTCAATTTTTACAACAGATTCGTGCTAAACTTGTTGCGCTTGGTTTTAATGAAATGCCTACAAGTTTAGTTGTGCCTGAGTTTTATAGTTTTGATATTTTGTATCAGCCTCAGAATCATCCTGCTAGGACTTGGACGGATACTTATCAATTAAAAAATCCAAAAAAAGGAGTTCTTCCTAATAAAAAAATTGTTGATGCAGTTAAATCTGCGCATGAGAATGGTGGTAAATCTGGTAGTAGGGGTTGGAGGTATGATTGGAGTTTTGATATTGCAGAGAGGTTAATGCCTTCGGCTCATGGTACTGCTCATTCTGCTCGTCAGCTTATTAGCGGAGTAAAGATTCCAAGTAAGTATTTTGCGATTGCGCGTTGTTTTCGTCCTGATGTTCTTGATGCAACTCATTTGATGGAGTTTAACCAAATGGAAGGTTTCATTATTGGTAAGGATTTAAATTTTAAGCATCTTCTTGGTATGTTAAAGGATTTTGCTATTGAAGTTGCGGGGGCAGAGAAAGTAAAGTTTTTCCCTGATTATTATCCTTTTACTGAGCCTAGTGTTCAGTTGAGTGCTAAGCATCCAGAGCTTGGGTGGATAGAACTAGGTGGGGCAGGTATGTTTAGGCCTGAGATTCTTGATAATCTTGAAATTAAAGGGGAAGCGATTGCTTGGGGTCTTGGTATTGATCGCTTAGCAATGTTTAAACTTGGAATAAATGATATTCGTTATTTATTCTCTGATGATTTAGGGTATTTAAGAAATGCGAAAGGGGTTTTGCTTTAGTTTTTTGGTTGTGATGTTTATGCCTAACTTGGAAATTTCAAAAAAAGATTTGGAAGGATTCATGAATAAGAAGTATTCAAGGGATCTTCTTGAGGAAGAGCTTGAGTTCATTAAGGGTGAGATTGATTTACTTGATGGGGATGTTCTTCGTATTGATTGTAAGGAAACGAATAGGCCTGATTTGTGGAGTGCTGAAGGTATTAGTAGGGAATTGTTAGCAAGGACTGGCAAGGATAAGGGGATTAAAGAATACAAAGTTGTTTCTAGTGGGGTTAGTGTTTTTGTTGATGCAAATATTGCGCATGTTCGTCCGCTTATTGCGTGTGCAATTGTGAGAAATGTTAAAATTACTGATGATTTTTTGAAGCAGTTGATTCAGTTGCAGGAAAAAGTTGGGGAGAATTATGGGCGGAAGAGAAAAGAGCTTGGTATTGGTTTGTATGATTTTGATATAATGAAGCCTCCAATTTATTATAAGGGTTTTAAGGATAATGAAATTGAATTTGTTCCTCTGGAGTGGAAGGTTTCACTAAGGCCGACTGAGATTTTGGCTCAGCATGAGAAAGGGAAAGCGTATAAGCATCTTTTGGATGGAGTAAAATATTTTCCTATTGTGATTGATTCGAAAGGCACTGTTGCTTCGATGCCTCCGATTATTAATTCGCAAACAACTGGTAAAGTAACTGAGAGTACAAGAAATCTTTTTATTGAGTGTACTGGTTTTAAGTGGGATACTATTTCGACTGCTCTTGAAGTTATTTGTATGGCGCTTGCTGATAGGGGGGGTAAGATTGAGTCTTGTAAAGTTCATTTCCCGGAAAGTGCTAAGCCTTATCCTCAAAAGGTAGTTAGTACGCCTGAGTTTAAGACTGAGAAAATGTCTTTTAGTAAAGAGCTTGTTGAAGTAAAGACTGGGCTTGGTTTAAAGGATAAAGAAATTTTGGACTTGCTTTTGAGGGCTAGGTATAATCCTGAAATAAAAGGTGAAAAAGTTATTGTCGAGTATCCTACGTACAGGACTGACATTATGCATCCTGTTGATGTGATTGAGGATTTGCTTATTTCTTATGGTTTTAATAAAATTGTTCCGGCGAAAGTTGAGATGAATGTTGTTGGTTCTCAGCAGAAAGAAGCTTTATACAATGATTTTGTGCGAGAGGGTTGTGTTGGTTTGGGTTTGCAGGAAATAATGCTTTATAATATGACTTCAAAGGATGTGCAGTCAAATAAAGTTCTTCTTTCTGGGGATGAGTTTGTGGAAATAGCAAATCCTGTTTCAATTAATTTTGAGATTTTGAGAAAGAGGCTTGCTCCGCAGTTATTAGAGTTTTTTGCTAAGAATAAGAATCAGGAGTATCCTCAGCGTATTTTTGAGATTGGTAATTGTCTTTCTATTGACCAAAAGTCAGAGCATGGTGTAAAGCAGTCAACTAATTTGTGTGTTGCTTTAACTCACTCTAGTGTGAGTTATACTGAAATTAAGTCGCACTTGGATTCTTTGTGTAAGTACCTTGGTTTGAAGCATATTGTTAAGAAGAAGCAATTCGCTTTTTTTGGTGAGAATTCTGCTGAAGTGATTATTGGTGAAAAGAAGGGTTTCATTGGGGAAGTGAATAAGGAAGTCCTTGATGGTTTTGGTTTAAGAAAGCCTGTTGTGCTTTTTGAGATTGAGTTGTAGTTTTTTAAAAGAGTTAAAAAATCAACTTAATATTAGTTCTTCTTCAATTTTTTTATTTTAGTGGGTTTTGTTTTTCTAGCTCCGCTTTTTTTTGATTTCACGAACCAGATAATCAAAATTATAATTGCGATGATTGCAACAATGTCTATTAGTTGTGAGTATTGGATTAGCATGTTCCAGTTTTGTTCTAGTTGGATTCCGATGTAGATTAAGATTGAATTCCACATTAGTCCTCCGATTGCTGTGTAGATTATAAATTTTCTAAAGTGCATTTGTGCGGTTCCTGCTGGGAGTGAGATTACGTGTCTTATTACTGGGATGAATCTGCATACAAAAATCATTTTTTCGCCGTGTTTATAAAACCAGTTTTTTGCAATATCAAGGTCGTGTTCATCTAGTAGTATGTATTTGCCGTATTTTAGTACTACTGTTCTTCCTATGTATTTTCCGATTGCATATGATATTATTGATCCGATTATGGTTCCTATTGTTGCTGCAAGGAGTGTTATCCATAAGTTCATTTGTCCTTGTGCGATTAAGTATCCTGCGAATGGTAGTATTGCTTCGCTTGGTATTGGGAGGAGTGTGCTTTCAGCAAGCATTAATAAGAATACGCCTAAGTATCCTATTGTTTGTATTATTGGTAGTACTATTCCGAGTGCGAGTTCTGTTATCATTTTTTCCCTTTATGAGTAAGATGCTAGGGGTATTTAATACTCTTTGTGTTTATGTGTTTTTTAGATTATTTTTTAACTCTATCTTGGTTAAGTATTTTGTTAGTGGAGTATTTTGGTTAAGTATTTTGTTGGTTAAGTATTTTGGTTAAGTAGTTTGGTTAAGTATTTTGGTTAAGTAGTTTGGTTAAGTATTTTGTTAGTGGAGTATTTTGGTTAAGTATTTTGTTGGTTAAGTATTTTGGTTAAGTAGTTTGGTTAAGTATTTTGGTTAAGTAGTTTGGTTAAGTATTTTGTTAGTTAAGTAGTTTGGTTAAGTATTTTGTTAGTTAAGTAGTTTGGTTAAGTATTTTGTTGGTTAAGTAATTGTGTTTTATTTCGTTTATGTTTTTTGTTTTTGTTTGTGTGGTTTGATGGGTAATATTTTTGAGTCTGATAAGGTTAATTCGATTTTTAAGGATGAGCGTTTTTTGTATCCTGAGTTTGTTCCTGAGTGTCTTCCTTTTAGGGATGAGCAGATTAGTGAGTTGGTTTTTTGTTTGAAGCCTGCAACTCTTGGTAAGAAGCCTACTAATGTTTTTGTTTTTGGTAAGCCGGGTACTGGGAAAACTGTTACTCTAAAATTTGTTCTTAATGAGCTTGTTGAGTTTAGTGATCGTGCGAAGTGTGTTTATATTAATTGTTTTGAGTTTTCTACTAAGCAGGCGATTCTTTCTAAGTTGACTAATACTATGGGTTATGCTGTTCCTGATAGGGGGGTTGGTTTTGAGGAAGTGTTTAGTAAGTTTGTTAGTGTTCTTCGTACTTCTAAAGTAGTTCCTGTGATTGTTTTTGATGAGGCGGAGCAGCTTCTTAAGGATGAGCAGAGAAAATCGCTTTTGTATGATTTGTCTCGTTTGCCTGAACAGCAAAAGCTTCCTATTGCGTTAGTATTTATTTCTAATGATAATTTTTTTTTGTCGCGTCTTGATGATAGGATAAAAAGTTCTCTTTCTGCTTCTAGTATTCCTTTTGAACAGTATTCTCCTCTCGAGTTGAAGGGGATTTTAAGTGAGAGGGTGAAGTATGCTTTTTTTGATTTTTCTTTGGATAGTGATGTGATTCCTCTTTGTGCTGCGCATGCGGCAAAAAATGGTGGGGATGCTAGGATTGCTGTTGATGTTCTTTTAAAATCGGCGCGGTTTGCCGAGCGTGAGAATTCAAAGAGAGTTTTGCCTAGGCATGTTAGGGCGGTTTTTATGCAAGAAAAGCCTGTGAAGGTTGAAATTACTGATAATTTATCAGAGCAAGAAGAAAGAATACTGAATTTGTTGGACAAGTCTTCTGCGTTCGACATTGATAGTGGTTTTATTTATTCAACTTTGGAGAAAGAGTATTCCGAGCGTACTTTAAGAAATGCAATTTCGGAGCTTGAGAAGAAGGGGCTTATTTCACTTGATAAAATAATTAAGGGTAGGGGTTTTACTAGGATTATTAAGTTAAAAAAATCTTAGTGTTGTGTCTATATTGGTCTTGTGTGAAAAGTATCTGGCGTGGGCTTTTGTATGAAATGAGTTCATTACAAAAACTTTATATATGTAAATAACACACAAATTAAAGTATGCAAAAGTCATTAAGAAAATTGCGGGGTTTACACAGCCAATTCAGGAGTAGGGTTAATGAGTTGAGGAATGCTGAACGCGATGAATTGGCGCAAATAAGAGTTAATCATGGCTTTGGGCCAGCTGGAAGCCCTACTTGGGATACTCCTCACAGAACCAGCGAAAGATTCTACTCACAATTCAATGCAAAGTTTGAAGAATTTAAAAAAAGAATTAAACGTGCTGAAAAGCAAGAATCAGCATTAGGGTGGGCAATTCAAAGGCATGAGTCGAAAGTTCTGCAAAAATATGCAAAATTGCTTTTAGTATCAGGAAAACCAGCTGAAAAAGCACTTCTCCTCAGAATATTTGCGCGATATGTGCCATTGTATAAAGCTTCAGGAAGCCCAGTGAGGCAACAGTTAGTTAAAAATATTGAGACAATTCGCGGTGCGTATAAAAAAGGTGTATTAAGTAAAAATGCGGCCACAACCAAGATTTATGGTTTCCTAAACCAAGCAGAAATCCAAGAAGGAAATCTTGCGCATGCAATCGCAATGAGAACGCTTTTAGAAGGAAAATGATTCAAATCTTTCATTTGAATCTGCCTTTATAAATCTCATGGGAAAATATCGCTTTTGTGTAAAAAAGTTATTGCTAGTTCAAACAAGTAAAAATAAAAGGGCATGCAATTAACAAAAGAATTGCAAGGATTAGAAGCACGGGGTTGTATAAGCAAAAATTTTTTGGATTTAGTGACTTATCCAATAATACTGATTTATCTTCTCTCAAAGATATTCCTATTTTGCACTTCTTGTTGTTGTAATATGCATACTAAATTAAAAGTAGCTGGGTAGTCTGATAAAAAGTTGTCCTTTAATTATACCAATTTTTCCCGAAGCAAGGTGTTGTTTTTCATTTGGCAGAATATTTTTTTTAAATTATTAAAATCTGCTGGTTTTAGTTAACTTTTTATCGTGACTCTCCAAACTTACCTTTTTATATTGTCTTAGTGGGTTACATATGTAATGGGTTGGTTTAATGGTTGAGGCTAAAACTGTTGATAAGAAGATTTCTGCTTCCAAGCGTGCTATTAAGAAAGAGATAAAAAAAGAGCGTACTAAAACTGTACAGCAGAATGCTGTGCGTGATAGTGAGATTAGTAAGCTGAGAGAGGAGCTTGATAAATTAAAAAAGAAGAAAACTTCTAAGGGTCATGTCTCGGAGTATAATTTTTTTATTAGGAAGCAGATTAAATCGGGTTTGACTTTTTTGCAGGCCGCCAAGCAGTGGTCTAGTTATAAGAAGCTTCAGGAAAAAAATAAGCGCAGGCCGAGTGCGTATAATCAGTTTATTGGTTCGCAGATGCGTCTTGGCAAGACTTTTATGCAGTCTGTGGCTCTTTGGAAGTTGGCTAAGGCAGGGACTCTTGGTAAGAAGGGTAGGACTAGGACTATTACAAAGACTGTTTTTAGAAATGCGAAAGCAAAACCAAATGTAGTCGCTAAGCGTCTAAATCCTAAATCGATAAAGAGGATAGTTTCAAGAACTGGGTCAGTGCATCAAAGCGGTCTTAATACTGAGCAGTTTAAATCGCTTTTAGAATCTTCTGTGTCTTCTCATTCTTTATCCAAGCATGATTTACTTGAGGCGCTTGGTCCTGATAGTGAGGAGATTGCGTTTAAGTTAATGCAGACTTATTTTATTGAGGTTGCTCGTCTTGGTTTTAAGAGGCGTTTAACTCTTGATGAGATAATTGATGCTTATTTTTATTCTCTTGCGAGGGTAAAAATGAAGGGCGAAAGGGCTGTTGACTTTGTTGAGTCAGTAAAGGATTCGGGTATTACTAAGTAAAAAGTTAAGTGTGAATTGTTTTTTTGGTGGTTTGATGAATGACGAAGAAGTAGCTTTTAGGATTGTAAGGTTGTATTTTGAGGAGGTTGCTCGTCTTGGTTTTAAACGAACACTTGACCTTGATCAGATGATTAACGCATATTTTTACACTTTAAAGAGATTGAAGGGCAAGGATGTTTCTCTTAAGGCTCTTGCTGAAAAGATTAGGGCTGATGAATTAAAGGGATCTAAAGAAGTAACAAAAACCACTTCAGTTACTACTGCTTCTTCTCAAGTTACGGGAACAGAAGATACTAAAAATTAATTTATTAAAAAATCTCGTCTTACTTAGTTGTTGCTAAAGTTTAGGCTTTATTCAAACAAAATGGGCTTAATACCCTGCTGCTTGCGGCGGCCCATTTTGTAACATGAAGAACCCGTCGGATACCCTGGGGCTTGCCCGGTTGGGTTCTTCATTATTCAAGTAAGGCTTTTAACATCTATGCTTAATTATTCTATTTATGACTTTTTGGCTTGATTTGCTTTTCCTAGTTGCGTTGATTGAGTTTTTTATAATTGCAGTGCCGAATTTGGTTAAGTTTCTTGTGGTGAGTGCGGTTCTTTTTGTTAATTTTTGGGTGTTAAAGAGTGCTAGTGTTAATCCTAAGCTTTTGTTTAGGAATATTGCTAAGCAGTTTGGTTTTTCGCAGGTTGTTTTTATTGCTGCGTTTTCAATTTTATTAATAATTCCGTTTGTTTGTTTTGTTATTAGTATAATTAATTTTGTTTTTTTGAGGGATTATAATTTGCAGCTTTGGCTTGTTTTGATTCCATTGGCAACTTTAGTAATTCAGTATGTTTATTTTGTGAAAAAGCTTCCTGCTTTCTTTGCCAAATTTGCCCGACCTAACGTCGCAGTTAAATCTGAAACAAAGAAAGTTAAGAAAAAGAAATAGTGTTTAGCATTCCTTAATTTCTAAATTTCTTGTTTGGTGTTTGTTTAAGGTTTTTTGAAAACTAGTTCAATAACGTCCCCGTATTTTAGATTGTGTTCTTTTCCAATTACTTGTTTTGTTTTTACATCAATTGCGCGTATGAATCCATCACCCATATCTGTGTGAAGTGTGTATGCAAAATCAATTGCTTTGGAACCTAGTGGCATGAGAAAACAATCTACAAGTGTATTTCCATTCTTATCAACAAGACTTTTTACTCCCCCTGGGAATACTGGGAAGTATTTTAGTAATTTGAATACTGCTGTATCAAGGCATTCTTGTACGCCTGTACTTTTAAATTTTTCAAGTACGTTGTGTTTTATTGTCTCTATTCCTGTTTTTTGTTTTTCGTTTAAATTTCCAATTAGTTCAAATTTTTCTTGTCCGGGGTAGTATTTTAGTATTCCGATTTTGGCGGCTTTTCGTAAGGATAGTTCGCTTGCTGCGGAGCAGGGTACAATAAAGGTGTTTGGGAATTCTTCTTTCATTCTTTTTACGTTTTTTTCTCCGCTTGCGAGATCGCATTTGTTTGCTGCGATTAGTATTGGTTTGCTCCATACTCTGCATTTGTGTGCAAATTCTCTTTTTTCTTCGTTTGTCCATTCGCCGAGCATTTTTTCGTCAATTTTCATTTCTCTCATTGCTTTTTCTATGTGGTAGGGGAGTATTTTTACTCCTGCAAGGGCAATTGCGATTTGTGCTACTTTTTTTCCAAAGTCTTTTTCTTGGCTTCTTGTTATTTTTTGCCAGTTGTTTTCAATGATTTTTAAGAACCATAGTTCGATTTCTTCTTCCAAAAACTTTACATCTTCTATTGGGTCGTGGCTTCCTTCTGCTACTTCTTTTCCTTCAGCGTCAGTGCTTCCGCTTGCGTCTACTACATGTACCAATGCATCTGCTTGGCTTAAATCATTCAAAAACTTGTTTCCAAGTCCTTTTCCTTCGTTTGCTCCTGGTACGAGTCCTGCTACATCAATTAGTTCTACGGGAACGTATCTTATTGGTCCTTTTGTTGGGTCTTGTACTAAAAATCCGTGTTTTGGGTTGCTAATTACTCCAAAATATTTCCCCGCGTCTTCTACTCTTACAAATCCTATTCCTTTGTTTGGTTCAATTGTTGTGAATGGGTAACTTGCGATTGCTACATCAATTAGTGTTGCGCTTGAAAAGAACGTTGATTTTCCAGAGCTTGGTTTTCCTACTATCCCTATTTGCATGAATTATTCTCTTTTGCTTGGTTTTTTAAAGGATAAAGTTGGTTGCTTTTTCTAGTGTTTTATTCTTTTTAGTCGTTGTCTTGCTTTTTTTTTGGCTAGTGCTAATCTGATGAGTGCTGGTATTTTCTGTTTTCTAAATCTTTTTAATTCTTCTATTTGTTTTAGTGTTTCTCCGCGTTTTGTGTAAATTTGTAATTTTGCTTTGGTGTGTTCGCTTGTTTGTAGTTCTTCTTGTCTAACAGCCGCTCTTCTGATTTCTGGGTTTTTTGATTTATGCATCCATGCTTGGGTTGTTACTCTTTTTTGTTCTTGTCTTTGTATTGTTTGTAGTATTTTTTCGTTGTCATTGTGGCGTGTAATTGCGCGGTTGAGATCTTTTCTGAATAGTGGTTTCATTTATTTTTCACCTTGAATTAGATATAGTGTATGGTGTGTTTGTTTTAATTCTTTCGTTCAATTAGTATTTCATGCTTTCAATTGATCTTTTTACTGATAAGTATGTTCCGAAGAGTTTTGAGGAGTTTATTGGTAATGTTGAGGTTGTTGAGCGTGCGCGGGTTTGGGCTAAGAATTGGCAGGATGGTAAATCAAGTAAGCCTCTTTTTTTTTATGGTAATCCTGGGATTGGTAAGACTACGCTTGCGTATTTGATTGCGAAGGAATTTAATTGGCAATTGTTTGAGATGAATGCTTCTGATTTGCGTGATAAGGTTTCTATTGAAAAAGTTGCTGGTGGGGCGACTGCGAATTCTTCTCTTTTTGGTTCTAAGCGTCTTGTTTTGATTGATGAGATTGATGGTTTGTCTTCTAAAGATCGCGGTGGGATGAGTGCTGTTCTTTCTATAATTAAAACTGCGACTAATCCTGTTGTGCTTATTGCTAATGATGTGTATGCTGATAAGTCTCTTGCTGGTGTGCGGTCTGCGTGTGAGTTGTTGGATTTTAAGAAGATTAATTATTTGAGTATTGCGAAGCGTTTGAGGGAGATTTGTGCTCTTGAGGGGATTATTTTTGAGGATGATGCTGTTAAGGAGCTTGCAAAGAATTGTGCTGGGGATTATAGGAGTGCTCTTTTGGATACGCAATCACTTGCTCCTAGTATTACTATGGCTGGTGTTAAGGCGCTTTCTTTTAGGGAGCGAAAGGAAAAGATTTTCCCTGTGATGGCTAAGATTTTCAAGGGTAAATCAATTAAGGAAGTAAAAGATGCTGTTGATGGAACTGATGTTAGTTTGGATATGATTTCTCTTTGGGTTGAAGAGAATATTCCTCGTCAGTATGATTCAGTGGATGCTGCTGCTGCGTTTGATTCATTAAGTAAATCAGATATTTTTAATGGTCGGATTATGAATCGTCAGCATTGGGGGTTTTTAAAATATTCAATTCCGCTTGCAACTAGTGGGGTGACTCTTGCACGGAGTAAGGATTATCATTCTTTTATTCCGATGGCGTTTCCTTCGATTCTTTCTTCTCTTTCTTCTTCTTCTTCAAAGAGGGAGGCGAGAAAATCTATTGCTGCTAAGATTGGTGAAAAAATGCATTGTTCTCGAAAGGAGGCCATTAAGGATCTTCCTTTTATTACTGAGATTTTGCATTCAGATCGTTTTGCAAAAAGTTTTACTTGTTATTTTGGTTTGGATGAGGGTGACTTGGCTTTTTTGTTTAATAAAAAATCTGATAATTCGCAGATTGAAGAGTTAGTTAAAGAAGCAAAGAAGATGGAGAAGGAAATTGTGCTTGAAAAGTTGCATGGTAAGCAATCTACTCTTTTTGGTTGATTTTTTTTAGTATTTCCCTGATTTTTCTTCAATTTCTGCCTTTTTGCTTCAAGAATACCCTTTTTATTGTTGTTGTTTTAAAATTTTGCTACATGGTTGATGGGTTTATGTCTGATAGTGTTTCAAGCAAAAGTCCAAAGGTTAAGAAGAAGCCTATTGTTAGTAAAGTTTTTCCGAAGTATGGGTCAAAGATGCCTTATTCTACTAGGTCTATTTGTCCTGAGTGTAAGCGTCCAGTTGATGCTGTTGTTTACAAAAAAGGTGTTAAAGTTTATATTAAGCGTAAGTGTTTAGAGCATGGTTTGTTTGATGAAATTTATTGGGAATCAGCTAGTGAGTTTGAGAGGGCGAGAAAATTTGCTCAGCCTAGTAAGGGGATTGATAGGTTTAATGTTTGTGCTACAAAAAATAATGGTTCTAATTGTCCTTTTGATTGTGGTTTGTGTTCAAATCATCATAATCACACGGCGTTAGCAAATATTGCTGTTACTAATAGGTGTGATTTGAGTTGTTGGTATTGTTTCTTTTATGCAAAAGAGGGAGACCCGATTTATGAGCCTTCTCTTGAAAAAATTGACGAGATGTTAATTAATTTGCGTGCTATGAAACCTGTTGCGCCTAATGCAATTCAGTTTACTGGTGGTGAACCGACTTTAAGGAAGGATATTATTGAGATAGTAAAGCTTGCAAAGAAGAGGGGTTTTGATCATATTCAGTTGAATACTCACGGGATTAATATTGCGCATACTCCTGGGTTGGCAAAAAAACTTCATGATGCTGGTGTGACTACGCTTTACATGTCTTTTGATGGTGTATCTCCTGCTGCAAATCCAAAAAATCATTTTGAGGTTCCTAGGGCTCTTGCTGAATTAAAGAAAGCAGGTATTGGGGTTGTTTTAGTTCCAACTTTAATTAAGGGTGTTAATGATCATGAGGTTGGTGCAATAATTAATTTTGCTTTAAATAATTTGGATGTAATTAGGGGTGTGAATTTCCAGCCTGTTTCTTTTGTTGGGAGAATGCCAAAATCTCTTAGAGAAAAAGAGCGGATTACAATTCCTAAGACAACTGAGTTAATTGAAAAGAATTCTAATGGGGCGATTAAGCAAAAGGATTTTTTCCCTGTTCCTTGTGTTTCTTCAATTACTGAATTTATTGAGTCAATGACTAATAATGAACAGTATACTATGAATATTCATTTTGCGTGTGGTGAGGCGACTTATTTGTTTGTTGATGATAATAATAAAGTGATTCCTTTGCCAGAGTTTTTTGATGTGGAGCGTTTTTTTGGTTATTTGAAGGTTCATTCAAAGAATATTAATAAGTGGAGGGAAATGGGTTTGTCTCAGGCTAAATATGTTGAGATAGCTCGGCTTCTTTTTGAAATTAATTCTTGTCTTAATAAAAATAAAATGCCAAAGAACTTAGATCTCGCTAAGCTTCTTTTTGATGCGCTTGTTTTGCATGATTATACTGCTCTTGGGAAATTCCATCATAAAACTTTGTTTATTGGTTTAATGCATTTTATGGATCTTTATAATTATGATCAACAGAGAGTTGAACGGTGTGGTATTCATTATGCGATGCCTGATGGTAGAATTATTCCTTTTTGTGCGTTTAATGTTCTTCCTGAATTGTACCGTGATAAGGTTCAGAGGCAGTATTCTTTGACTTGGGATGAATGGTCCAAATTAAATCCTTCAAAAGATATTAAGTATAAGTACAAGAGGGATGCGAAAAAGCTTTCTAGCGAGAAAGTCTATAAACAGTATTATACTGAGGGTAATTTTTTCAAATAGTGGTTGTATGGCTAAAAAAAATCAAAAACAAAGAAATGGTTTTTCTAAGGATGTTCCTTTTGAAGAAGTTAAATTAGTTTCTTTTAGTTTTTCTCTTAAAGATAGAAATGATGTTGCTTATTTGCAGTATAAACTTCTTTTAAAACCCGAAATTCTTCAAGCGCATTTGGACCTTGTCACTCAAAAGGGTACTATAGTTGGTTTGCCTAGTATTGATATTGAAAAAGAGCTTTCTGATTTAGGTATAAAGCATAAGTTTCTTTTAGTTGAATGGCTTTCATACAAAGAGTATAGAACTAGAAACTCTAGTTGTTCAATTTAAATTCTATTTTTTTATTAAATTTATTCTTCTTATTAAATTTAATTTCTGATTTTCATTAAATTTAACTTCATCTTTTTATTAACTTGATTCCTATTTTTTTTATTAGATTTACTTGCCCTTGTTTTAATTAGTTTTTTAGCGCATTAATTAATTCAAATTTATTCTTCTTTTATCATTGAGTGTTTTTCAACGTATCCTTCAATTTTTGAGGAGATTATTTTTCTTTTCCAGATGAGTACCACTATTAGCGCTAATATTCCTATTATTATTGCCCATCCTGCTTCTGTTTTTGTTAAAAAGTTTGTAACATATCCAAAATCAACAACTGGTGTTATTTGTTTCCATGTAACGAATACTAAGAATAATTTATTCGTACTTTTGTATCCGTTCCATACTACATTCTTTCTTGTGCCGTTTGTAATTATTTCTGCTTGTGGTTCAATAGTTTCTCTGACTTCAGCTCCGGGCGGTAGTTCTATTGTGATTTTTGTTCCTTCAGGAATTATCCACATGCCTGATTGGTAGAATGAATTGAAGTAATTTACTTTCAAAGTATATTCAACCATCATTTGTGCTTCTTTGCCTTTTGCCATTAGTGTGTCAGGTAGTGTGTAGCTTATTTGAAGAAAATTTTCTTCTCCTCCTTCGTTATAAGAAATTTTTTTATTTATAGTGTTTTCTCCAAGGCTTGATACAAATAGCGGATTAAATCTTTTCCATTCATCAACGCTTGTTCCTAGTTCTAAACTTTTTTCTCGAAATGTTATTCTATCAGCATCACTAGCAAAATATAAGTAATATCTTTCAACAACTGTATCTATTGAAGGTGCATTAGTATCAGTGTTTTGAATTCCGAGTTGTATGTTTATTGTGTGTGTGGTTATTGAATAATCAATTGATGCTGAAAAAGCAGTTGCCATTATGACACTCAAAAAGAATAGTCCCATTATTTTTGCTATAATTGTCTGTTTCATGACAAATTAGTAAGTCTTTGTTTTTTTAATAGTTCGTTTTTCACTAGTTTTGCCCAATTCTCGTTGTAGGGTATGAATTTAAACCCTGTTTAGTAAAAATATGTCATGGTAGAGCTCTCTTATTTTGGTCATTCATTTTTTAAAATTTGTGATGGCCCGACTTCTATTCTAATTGATCCTATTTTTGAGTCAACAAAAACAAATTTTAAAAAGAAGATGAAGATTAAATCAAAGCAGAGTGATTTTAAGGATGTATCTTTGATTTTTGTTTCAAATGAGACTCCTGAACACTTTGATCCTAAGGCTGTTGAGGAGCTTGCGCTAAAGAATAATTCTATTGTTATTGCTCATGATGGTGCGCTTCAGAAACTTGCTTTGCCTAGGAACTTAAAAAGCGCAATTCATTCAAATGAGGAGATTAATTTGCGTGGGGTAAAGATTAAATCAAAAATTGCGCATTATCCTAAGAGTTTTTATCCTCTTGGTTTTTTGCTTGAGTATGGTGGTAAAAAGATTTATCACGCTGGTGTTACGGCTTTACTGGATAATTTCAATGAAGTAAAAGCAAATATTGCTCTTCTTCCTATTAGTTCAAGGAGTATGGATGTAGTTGATGCTGTTAGGGCAACTAAATTAATTAAACCTGATTTTGTAATCCCAATGCAGTATGATGTTTTTGAGGATAAGAAGATTGATATTCCTGATTTTAAGCGTAGAATTGAGAAGAGTGTTCTAAAAACAAAACCTATTTTAATGGAAATGGGTTCAACTATTAAGCTTTGATTTTGTTTTGGTTTTATTGATGTTTGAATCAATTGAGTTTTTGTTTTTTGCGATTTTAGTTCTTATAATTATTTTAATTCTCTTTCTTCTTGGTTTTGAACAAAAAAGGTGGGACCATTTACAATTTGAGCGCTATTTTAAGTAACACTCAAAATGTTTAGTTTTTTATTTTTAAGTTATTGATTCTATCATTTCACTTTCACTCATTTTTTGTTCGCAGTAATTGCATTTTCCTTCCATTTTTTCTAGATTCACATCAAATTTTGTGGTAATTTTTTCGGCATTTGTAATGCATTTTTTGTTTATGCATTTAACAAGTCCTTCTATGTGTGTGGGTGGGGCGAGTTTGAATTTTTTTGTTATTTTTGAATCGTTTATAATATTTATTGTTGCTCCATGTCCGATGAGCGCGATTTTGTTTAGTTCTTTTTCATTGAGTTCTTTTCCTTCTACAAAAATGATGTCTTTTTTTCCTATTTTTGTGCTATCAACATTCATTCCAATGGTTACTGTGTAATTTTGTGCGCCCATTATTTGGAGTATTTTGTATGCGCTTTTTGCGTGTAAGTGATCAATTGCAGTTCCGTGTTTTATTGGAGTTATTTTAATATCTTTCATGTTCTCGCCTCCAGCATTGATAATATTGCTTCTCTTATTGGTATTCCGTTTGCCGCTTGTTTGAAGTAGATTGCGTTACTTGTATCATCTAGTTCATAATCTATTTCGTTTACTCTTGGTAATGGGTGCATTATTTTTAACTTTGGGTTTGTTTTGTCTACAAGTTCTCTAGTTATTCTGTATGAGTCCTTGATTTTTAGGTAATCTTTTTCGTCTGAGAATCTTTCTTTTTGTATTCTTGTTAGGTAAAGTAAATCCACGCTTTTTGCTCCTTCTTCTATTGTGTTTGCGGTGCTTATTTTCACTTTTCCATTCGCGTCTTCTATTGCGCTTTGTGGCATTTCGAGTCCTTTTGGTGAAACTAGTATTACTTCTGTGTTGTCGAATAGTGTGAGTGCACCTAAGAGGCTGTGTACTGTTCTGCCTTGTTTTAAATCGCCGGCCATCATTATTTTGATGCCGTCAATTTTTCCGTATTCTTTTTGTATTGTGTATAGATCAAGTAGTGTTTGTGTTGGGTGTTGGTTTGCCCCATCGCCTGCGTTTATTACTGGTTTTTTTGTTAATTCATCTGCTCTTCTTGCCGCTCCTTCAATATAGTGTCTCATTACTATGTAGTCTGCATATTTTTCTATAATTCTTATTGTGTCTGATAGTATTTCTCCTTTTGCTGTGCTTGTTACGCTTGGATCGGAGAATCCTACTATGCGTGCTCCAAGGTTTTGTGCAGCAGCTTCAAAGCTTAATCTAGTTCTTGTTGATGGTTCAAAGAATAGGCTCGCTACTATTTTTCCGTTTAATATTTTTAGTTTATCTTCTCTTTTCATTCCTTCTAGTTCTTTTGCTTTTGCAAGTATTTTTTCTATATCCTCTCGTGTAAAATCGGAGATGGATAATATACTTTTAATTTTTTTATTACTAAAATCAGTTTCTTTTAATTTAGGTATTTGTGTATCCAAAAAACCCTTCAAATACATGTTGCGTTGTTAATAAAAACTTTGCTCTCTTTGTCATTTTTTTGGACAAAATCTATTTTGTGTGTATATATCCTGATTAATTCACTTTTTACCCTTGCCTTCTTGTTTTTTTCTGTATTCGATTAAATCATATAATTCGAGTTTTGTTGGGGCGTCTTTCCATGTTACGAATGATATTTCTGTGCGTGGTCTTCTGGGGTTTATTTGGTGTTTTCTGATTCCTTTTCTCATGAAATTAAGTACATTTGCGGCAAGTTGGCGAATATGTGCTTGTGTCGTTTTGGTTTGTGCATCTATCCTATAAGTTGTGGGGATGTGTGCATAACCTATGCGGCCTGTTCTTTTGATTTGTTTTACAGTTATTTCATAAGTGAGTTTGGGGGCGTTTAAGAAGCTGCGGTGTATTGGTTTGGTTGGGTCAGGGTTTTTGGAAATGTATATTCCAAGAAATGATTTGTTTCCATACTTAATGATTTCTGCTCTTCCTGTGTATGCAATTTCTTCGCGTGGACGGGTTGGGTGGATTATATAGCGTCTTGTGGTAATGTAATGTATTCTACTTTCTGGCGTTGAATAATTATAACCTTTGTGAAGGGTCTCTTTTTCAGCCTGTGCTATTTCTAATTGAGTGTCTTTTATTTTTTCTTTAGTTTGGGCATCAAATCTGGGCATTTTGCGCCAATTTAACGAATCATATGCGCGGCCTTGTTCATCTGTTCTGACTAGTAATCGTGGTTTGTTTTTGAGTTTTTTTTGTCGAAGGTTTTGTATATTTTTAAGTGTGATGTGTGGTGATACTGTCCAGCGTTGGTTTGGTGTTCCTGCTATTTTTTTGAGTTTTTGTAATCCGAAGCGTTTGTTCATTTGGCGAACCATGATGTATTGAATTGCTTTGGGCTATTTAATTTTTCCTAGTTATTGGTTGGTGTATGTTTTGTATCTTTTTTCTATTCTTTCCCAGTGTAGTCCGTTGATGAAATTATCTATATACAATGCTCTTTTTGGTCCGTCTTTGTGGTAGTATGCGTGTTCGAATACGTCGCATGCGATTATTGGTTCTGCTCCCCATATTGCTCCGATTCCGTGTTCGTCAACTAGTAGGTTTCGTAGTTTTCCGTCGCTTAGTTTGTCTATTACTAGTACTGCCCATCCTGAGTTTTTTGCTGCGAGTGCGGTTGCTTTAAAATCGCTTTTCCATTTTTCGATTGAACCAAAATCGGTTTCTATTTTTTTCTTTAGTTCTGTTGCTTTTTCGTTTTGTCCGTTTCCGCCTATGTTTTCCCAGAATATGTCGTGCAGAATGCTTCCGTTTGCGTTGAAGGTTTCTCTTCTTTTTAGTTCTCCAAATTCAGAGAAGTTGGCATTGGCTGTTGTCCTTATCACTTCTCCTCCTTCTGTAAGTTTTTTTTCGATTTCGTTTCTTTTTGTGATGTATCCTTTGTGGTGGGTGTTATAGTGCCAGTCTGTTGTTTCTGGGCTCATGATATTAGAAAGCAACTTTTTTGCTTCTTCGTCAGTGTAAGGTCTAGCCTTTAATACATGTTCAGTCATACAAATTCCTCCTATGAATTTTGGTTCATATATTAACTATTCATTAAAGCGAAAGTAATTTAACTGGGTTAGTTGTTTCTCCTTTATGCTTGAAGTAATAGTATTAGTAGTTTTAGCAGTTGTTTTTTGTTCTATTGTAGTATATTTGACTTTAAGGTCTTCTTCTCCTACTCCTGAAGAGTTAAGGGATAAGATTTCTAGTGCTCGTGAAAGGCTTTTAATTATTGAGCGAAAGTATATGAAAGGTAAAATTAAGAAGAATATTTTTTCAATTCTAGTTGACCAGATTGAGGAAGAGATTTTGGATGCAGAGCTTTTAATGTATCGTTTAAAGAAAACTCCAACAATTGAGCTTGGGGATAAAGTGGATAAAGTTTCATCTGTTCTATCCAATCCTACAAAGTTTAGAAAATCTAAAATTGCGTTAATTTTGCGTGAAACCGAGCTTTTGCGTTTTGAGCTTGGTCTTCTTGAGGCTAAGTTTCTAAAAAGAGAAATTACTAGGGGTGTTTTTGAGAAGCTTGTGTTGAAAAAAGAATCAGCTTTAGTTTCTAAAGAAAAAGAGCTTAGTGATTTTGTATCCAAATCTGCTAAAGGAAAAGAAAGTCGCGTTCCGGATTTATCACTTGATTTAAAAAAATAAGTCTTTCTTAAAATATTTTTTTAGTGGTTTGAAGTTTTATTAGTGTCTTTATTTAAAATTAGTTTTCTTTATTTTATACAATTATTGTTTCAAATTGTTTTGGTACGATTGAGTTAGTAAATGTTTTTTTTGCTTCTGCGAGTATTATTTCTTCGTTATTATTTCTTGCGCTGAAGTGAAATAGTGCGAGTTTCTTTGCGCTAGCTTTTTTTGCTATTTCTGCGGCTTCAGTAACTGTTGTGTGCATTGCTTCTATTGCTTTGTCTTTTTGTGTGTCTAAAAATGTTGCTTCGTGTATTAGTAGTTCTGTTCCTTTAGCTTCTTTTACCGTCTCAGCAGTTGGGCGTGTGTCTGATACGAATACTACTTTTCTTCCTTCTCTTTTTTTTGTGTAATCTATTACATCTTTTGGTTTAAATGTTTTTCCGTTTACTTTTACGCTTTCTCCGTTTGCTAGTTTTGAATATAATGGCCCTACTGGTATTCCAAGTTTTTCAGCTTTTTTGCGGTTGAATTCTCCTGTTTTGTTTTTTTCTTTGAATACAAATCCGTAGCATGGTATTTCGTGTTTTAGTGGGAATGCGTTTATTTCAAAGAATTCGTTTTGTAGTAGTTTTCCTTTTTTGATTTCTTTGTATTCTATTTGAAAGCTTGGGTATATTATTTCTTTTAGCATTTTTTTTACCTTTTCGCTTCCGTCTTTTGGGCTCCAAATAGTGAGTTTGTTTTTGCGTTGGTTCATTGTCATTGTGCAAATCCATCCGAATAATCCTAAATAGTGGTCTGCGTGCATGTGTGAGATGAATACGTTGTCTATTCCCATTAGTGAGTGTTCTGAGTTCATGAGTTGTCTTTGTGTTCCTTCAGGGCAGTCAAATAACATTATTTCTCCCCGAAATGCGAGTACTGCGCTTGCGAAGTTTTTGTCTTTTTGTGGTACGCTTCCGCTCGTTCCTAAAAACGTGATTTTTATTGGTTCCATACTAATCATTTCTTCTATTAAGTATATAAATAATGACTTGTGGCGTTTGTTTGTTATTAAATTTGTCTGGCTGTTTACCATTTAGGGTTAGGCAGTAAAGTGACTAATTCCTCAAATGTTTGTTGATTAATTATGTGGTCTCTTTCTTTCATGGTGAATAAAAGGGATTTTAATTTTTGTTGGTTTTTTGAAATGAATCCAACTCTTCCTAAAGCAAGTTTATAGTCTGATCTATTTCTATTTTTTCTCAAGAAAAATTCTTCTTCTTTATTAAATGCTTCTGCATTAGTTCTAACCTCGTTGAGTGCTTGTATAAGTTCTTGTTTTTTTTCAGGCGTCATCCTTCTTTGTGCAATGACTTCTTTTAGGACCTTGTTGGCTTTAGAACAAAGTGCATTACTGTGTTTTAGTGCTTTTCGTCTTTCTTCCATTCTTAGAGTATAATTTTTATTGTGTGTTCTTATTCCATATTTTGCTTTTGGCGGTTTTACTTCTTCCCCTTCAAATCTTTTTTTGGTATATTCATTGTATTTTATTTGTTGTTCTTGGTTTGTTTCAACTTTTGGGTAATTAAATAGTATTGAGTGCGAGTGTTCATTTCCCCCAGTAACCTTGAATCGCCCTCCTCTTGAGGATTTTATTTTTTTTTCCCGGGCTATGAATGGGTTGATTACAACTATACTTTTGGGTTTCAAATATTTTGGCATCCAGTTACCTTGTTGTTTTTCTGCTTTTTAATCCTTGCGTTGCTTTTTTTCTAAGTTTTTAGTGGTTTATTTTAAAATCTTGTAAATTTATTATAACCTCACTTTTTTATATTTGGTATTTGTTTGTTGTTTATGGCTATTAAGCGGTTGAGTGTGTTTAAGCGGGCTAGGGCACTTGTTTTGTTTAAAAATGGTAAATCAGTTGATGAAGTTGTAAGGATTTTGCAGAAACGTTATCATCCGACTAGATCTGTTTTGGAGGTAAAAAGTAAATATTTTCCTTCTACTGGGTCTTATTCTATTTCAAAATTACAGGGGGCATCAAGAGAAAAAATTCTTGGTTCTATGCGAAATATGCGGTCTTATGCGATGCGTATGAAAAAGCTTCAGCATGCTCCTGTTTTTGCTAGGGCTCGGTTAGAGCGTTTGAAAGTTTTTAATTCTGATCCCGTTTTTGTTAAAGCTAATTCTGAGCGTATGAGGGCTCGTCATAAGGATCCTGTTTTTGCTAAAGCTCATTCTGAGCGTGCAAGAAAACTTAATTCTAATCCTGTTTTTGCTAGGGCTAATTCTGAGCGTATGCGGTTGCGTAATTTGGATCCTGTTTTTGCAATGGCTAACTCAAAACGTGGTGTGTTGCATATGCAAAAGCTCAATCAAGATAAGGAATTTAAAAGGAAGAGGTTAGATGGTGTTGCAAGGCATTGGAATACGTATCGTTTGAGAATTAAGGATGAAGCAGAGAGGTTAGGTATTGTAACAGGGGTTGAATATGTTCATGGCAGATCATCTTTTGAAGGTGAAAGAAAGCAAGTTGTTCCTGCTACTTCAATTAATCCTTTAACAAAATTGTTGTTAAAAGAAAGGAGAAAAGTTATTAGTGTTGCTCTTAAAGAATTGTCGGAAGCAGAGCGAACTGTTGTAAATTTGGTTTTTGGTTTTACAGAGGGTGAAATGAATCTAAATCAAGCTGCGTTAGTTTTGAATAAGTCCAAAGGTGAAGTTGAATTATTATTCAAAAGTGCATTAACTAAACTTTCAAGTAATCCTGAACTTAAAAAGTTAAAATAATTCAGAAGATTGTTTTTTTATAAGTTTGTATTAGTTTTTTTGAAAATTCAAGTTATTTATTTTTAGTTAAGTGGTTTTTTAATGTAGTGATTTTTTGCTTGCTTTTTACTTAGCAATTACCTTTTTTAACCCTTCATAAGAAGGTATTGTTATGTTAAAGAAAACTAAAAAATCTTCTTCTAAGAAGACTTTGTCTATTTTGCCTTCTAAGGCGACGCTACTAGCGAAAGCTAATGCGTTACTAAGTTATTTTGATCCTAAGAAATTTGATTTTTCGCATTTTGATAATACTTCTCAGATTAGTGTTCCTCAGAGTTTGATTGGGCAGGTTATTGGGCAGGATAAGAGTATTGAGATTATTAGAAAGGCTGCTGCTCAGAAGAGAAATGTTCTGCTTGTTGGTCTTCCTGGCACTGGAAAGTCCCTAATCGCTCAGGCGATGAGTGAGATTCTTCCTGTTGGTGTGTTGCAAGATATTTTGATTTATCCAAATTCTGAGGACCCGAATAATCCTAAGGTTAGGGTGATTAAGGCGGGTGAAGGTAAGAAGGTTCTTGATTCTGCACATATGGATGCGAAGCAGATTGAGGATTCGAGCAGGTTTGTTTCTCTTTTGCTTCCTCTTGGTTGGATGATTTTTTCTAGTGTGATTTGGCAGTTTAAGTGGATTAGTGATATTATTTTTGCTGCGCTTTTGTTGATGGGTACTTTGTTTTTAGTTGGAGTTGCTGTGAGCGGTCAGATGCGTTCTAAAGAAACTATTCAGATTCCTAAGCTTTTAGTTAATAATTTGGGTAAAAAGATTGCTCCTTTTTTTGAAGCTACTGGTGCAAGAGCTGGTGCGTTACTTGGAGATGTGCGTCATGATCCGTTGCAATGCCTTGTTAACGTGAATGAATTAATTGTTATTCGCGGTCATTCTGAGAAAAAAATTTCTTTTGAACAATTATGGAAACAAACCGCAAAAAAATATCCTGAATTAGTTGAAAAACATGAAAAAGGGTATGAAGCAATTGTTTTGCCAAAAGACTATGCTGTTTATACATTGGGGTTGAAAGATGGAAAGGTTGTAAAAACAAGAATTTATTCAATGAATAGAAAACCGCATGATGGTGAAGTAATTGAAATTTCTTTGCAAAATAAAAAAGTTACAACTACTCCTGAACATAAAGTAATTACAAAAAAAGGAGATAGACGTGCTGATAGTGTGTCTGAAAAAGATTTTTTGTTCAAACTTTCTCCAACTACGGCTTAATTTCTTCTTCTTAAGGCTTTGCTAGTTCTATCTTCAAAACCTAAAGACCACCTCCTGCTCGAATTTTTTCTTTGGACTCTGCTTTTCTCGGCTTAAACCTTTCCCTGCTTTCAGCAGGTCGCCTGCGGGCTAAAGGGTTTAATGCCTCCAAAAGCAGCAGAGCCGTCCACGAAAAAATTCGTTTTACTGGAGGTGGTCAAAATGGTTTTTTCTTTAGAAGATTTCGCAAAGCCAACTATGGAAGAAATTAAACAAGTAAAATGGATTGCTAAGAACAATCCTGAGGATTTAGATTCTAGGGAACTTTGGGTTCTTGAATACTTTGTTGAGGATGATGAAGATGATTTCTGAATCACCGGCAAGTCACTTCCAAAGTGATTATAAATTACAGGAGAAGGTTTCAATAATGGAATCAGCAATTATTATTTCTGAACAAGAAATTATAAATACTTACTCTGAAAAAGATCAGTTTTCTTGTCAAAAATATTTTGAATATCTAAAACTCATTCAAGAAAATCTTTCTTTTGGGTACAAAAGGTGTGCTAAGCTTCTTGGTGTGAAACAAGGTTCAACCCGATGGTGGCATACAAAAGGTGAAAAGAAGGCAATTCCTAATCCGCTAAAAGTTGTTCAAAAATTAAAAGAAGCGGGATTGCTTCCTTTTACAGAAAAGCACAAAGATTCAACAATAATTTTCAAAATGCTTGGCGTTATTTATGGTGATGGTTGTATTGACAAAAACCTTAATACGTTTTCATTTATTTCAGCAGATAAGTGTGATATTGATTTGTGGCAGAAAGATTTTGCTGAAATATTTCAGTTTGCAAAAGACAAATTAAATATTGTTGAAGGTGGAGAATATGGGCATTCATATTGCATAAGGTGTTTTGATCGCGCAGTGATAAGATTTTTTGTTGCACTTGGTGCGCCAGTTGGAGATAAAGTGACAATAAAATATTCTTTGCCTAATTGGATTTTTGGTGCTTTTGAAGAATCAAGAGTTGCTTTTTTGGATGGTTATTTAGCTTCAGAGGTTTCTGTTCCTCGCTGGAGGCCTAATTCTTTAGGTAACTATCGCTTTACTGACTTCTCAGTGGGCATTTCAAAAGTTCTTTCTCTTGAAAAAGAGCACATAACTTTTTTGAAGAGCGTTGAGGGGCTTCTTCATTCGATTGGAATAGAAACTACAGGAAACATTCACAAAAATATTTCTGCTGGGTGCCTTCGTAAGGATGGTGCCCAAACAGCCAGTTATAGGATTTTCATAAGAACCATTTTTCAAAAAGTGCTTTTCTTTGATGAAAAATTCTCTTTGTATTATGCTCAAGATAAAAAGAAGCGAACCCAAGAAGTAATTGCAACCGCTCAAAAGGCGAAAGAAGAAAAATATGGGGGTGAAAGCATGCATTGAAAAATAAATTCAGTTAGCGAAAGAACGCAAAAGAGTAAAAGCCGACTTAAAATGTTGTATCCTCAGTTAGAAATTATCTTCAAAAAATATCTCGCCCTTGTTGCCTTATTTCTCTTCTTTTGGTTCTTATTCTAGCCCCTCTCGCTTTCACTTGTGTAGAGGTTGGTTTCTTTGCAAGTGCTAAAGCCAAATTTGTGGGGTTTTTTGAAAGTCTCACGCGCCCTGCATTATGCTTTGTTATTGTCCCATTGGAAATTTTTATTTCTGGTGAGGGGTATTCTTCAGGAAGGGGGATAAATCTTTCAGGGTGGATGTGTGCATATTTTGAAGGGGCAAAAGATTTAGGCGGGGTTTTCATAAAATAAGGATTCGGCTTAACTTTCTTGACGAGAACAGTTGTCCCTTTGCGTGTTTTAAATAATACAGGCTTACCAAATTTCATTAATACCAAAATATCTTGTCATCAAATGATATTTAAACTTTCTGGGCTACTACTTAGTCATGCCTACGCAAAAATCTAATTTAGTTACTGATAAAATAGTTTCCACTTTCTCTCCAACCATCTCTAAACGCCTGCACAAGGGTTACGTGTATAATGTTACAACCGAAATAGGCAATTTGTTTGTTGAAGATATTTTGGTGCACAACAGTGGTGGTCTTGGTACTCCGCCTCATTTGAGGGTGGAGCCTGGTATGATTCATCGTGCTAGTGGTGGTGTTTTGTTTATTGATGAGATTGCTACTCTTTCTCATAAATCTCAGCAGGAGCTTTTGACTGCGATGCAGGAAAAGAAGTATTCTATTACTGGTCAGAGTGAGAATTCTAGTGGGGCGATGACTCGAACTGAACCTGTTCCTTGTGATTTTGTTTTGGTTGCTGCTGGTAATTATGATGATTTGAGAAAAGTTCATCCTGCTCTTCGTTCAAGGATTAGGGGTTATGGTTATGAGACTTATATGAATGTGGATATGGATGATAATGATGAGAATAGGGCTCGTCTTGCTCAGTTTGTTGCGCAGGAAGTTATTAAGGATAAAAAGATTCCTCATTTTTCTAGGGAAGCTGTTGAGGAAATTATTTTTGAGGCAAGGAGAAGGTCTGAACATAAGGGTAAGCTTACGCTTAAGCTTCGTGATCTTGGTGGGCTAGTGAGGGCTGCTGGGGATATTGCGAAAGAGAAGGGGCGTGTTTTTGTTGTTCGTCAGGATGTTTTTGAGGCTAAGATTTCTGCAAGGACTCTTGAGAATCAAATGGTTGACAAGATGATTGAGACTAAGAAGGATTATGAAGTTTATTTAACTAGTGGGAAGATTGTTGGTAGGGTTAATGGTCTTGCTGTTTTTGGTGATGGTAGTGCGGGGAGTATTATTCCAATTGAAGCTGCTGTTACTCCTCCGAGTTCAAAAAATGAGAGTAAAGTTATTGCTACTGGTAAACTTGGGGAAATTGCAAAGGAAGCAGTTCAGAATGTTAGTGTGATTTTTAAGAAAATGTCTAAGCAGGAATTTTTGAAGGATATTCATATTCAGTTCCTCCAGACTTATGATGGTGTTGAGGGGGATAGTGCTTCTGTTTCAATTGCGACAGCTGTGATTAGTGCTACTCAGAATTTAGCAGTGCGACAGAATGTTGCAATGACTGGTTCTTTAAGTGTTAGGGGTGAAGTTCTTCCTGTTGGTGGTGTTTCTTCTAAAGTTACTGCTGCGATTAAAGCTGGTTTTAAAGAAATTATTGTTCCAAAGAGTAATTTGAATGATATTGTTGTTCAAAAGGAAGAGCTTGATAAAGTAAAAATTATTCCTGTGTCAAATTTGGTGCAGGTTCTTGAGGCTGCGCTTGATGATTCAAAAGAGAAGAAGGTTTTTTTAAAGAATTTATTAAAAGCTGTTTATACTAAAGATGATTTGAGTGTGGATGCTAAAAAGGCTCTTTCAAAACCTGTTCTTGTTAGTAAATTTTGAGATTTAAATAGCGAATAGAAAAATTCAAATTGTTATTATTCGAAAATTAATTTTATTCATTTTATGAAATTACTAGTACTCTTCCGTTGCTTATTGTGAATTGTTCTCTTTTCTTTTCTAGTTTTTTCATTGTTGTTGGTTCTTGTATTATAATTACTTGTTTTGTTTTGTTTGCTTCGACTACTCTTCCTAGGTAGTTTCCTTGTTCGTCAATGGCGTTGAGTCCTATGAATAGTTTTGTTATTTTTTCTCGTACATCAAATGTTTTTCCTATTCTCATTGCTATTACTAGTATTACGAAGCTTAGCATTATGTTTGCGGGTAGCCACGCTAGTTCTGCTTGTCTAAGGAATACTAGGGTTCCTGCGTCTATTATTGCCCATGCGCATACTATTGCTAGTCCTTGTACTATGTAATCTCCAAGTTTGTATGCTTTTTTTGAGTATACTGAATCTGTTGCTCTTCCTGCTAGTAGTACTATTACGCTTGATACAACAAATGGGTATAGTGTTCGCATTGCGCCTGCGATGTCAATGCTTACATCAATGAATTCTGATGACATTAGTTGTACGTATGCTGTCCATATTCCGACTAGTGGTAGTAGTATTGCTGCGATGTACATTACAAAGCTCATGTAGCGTTGTTCTGTTAGGCTGCTTGTGATCATTCTTATAAACCCAAATACTCTGTCTTCTATTCCAAATCCTTTTAGTAGTAGGTATGCTCCAGCGATTAGTGCGATTACTTGTACTGATTGTTCTCCTATGAAGAAGAATGTTAAGAGTAGTATTCCTGGTACTCCTAGTGCGAGTCTTGCAATTCCTGGGTCTTTTAGTGCTTCTTTGATTGTGTAAAATGTTGATTCAACTGCTTGTGCTTGTTTGATTATTACTTGTTCTGTTGAGATTATTTTTGCTCTTGATTGTAGGATTGGTATTACTTGTGAGTCTTCTGCTCCGTCGGTGATTAAGATCCATCCGTCAACTAAGTATTCTTTTTCTATTATGTCAAGTTGTCTGTTTATTTCTTTGTCAGCTTTAAGCCCTGTTTTTCCTTCGCCTGTGATTGTTACGATTTCGACGTTTTTGTATAGTTTTTTTGCTTCTTCTAGTTTAGTGATGGCTGCAAACATTGTGTTTGCGTCGCTTTCGCTTGGGTCTGCAAGGATTAGTTTTTGGGCGGCTTCTAGGTTTCTTTCTCTGCCGATTACTGGTCCTCGTACGTTTGCTTTTCTTCCAAGGTCATTGTCGCGGTCAACACAGATTACAAATATTTTCTTTTTCATCAAAATCATGCCTTTTTTTGGGTATCTATAATAATATATAAGGGCGAAACCTTATATATAAAAGTGAGTTAAAGTATTTACGTATAGCTAGGTTTATTCAAAATAAGGGTTTTTTTTTATGGTTGCTCAGAATTTTAGGTTTGTTGTTTTTGGGGTTTTGGTTCTTGCGATTATTGCTGCGATTTATTTTCTTTTTGTGGTTCAGGATTTTGTTGTAAATAATCTTGTTTGGATTGTGATTTTGGTTTTCTTTGCTTTTTTAGTTTATAAGTATGATTTTATTTTGCAGTTGCTTGATTATCAGCGTGCTGTAATTTATCGTTTTGGTAAGGTTCATAGGGTTGGTGGTCCTGGTTGGGCTTGGATTTGGCCGATTATTGAGCGTTTTGATCCTGTTGATTTGCGTGTTAAAACAATTGATGTTCCTAAGCAGAAAGTAATTTCAAAAGATGGGGTTGAGCTTGTAGTTGATGCTATTGTTTATTTAAAAGTCAAGAAGGATAATCAGAGTGTTGTAAATTCTATTATTGAAGTTGAGGATTATATTGGGGCTGCTCAACAGTTCATTACTGCTTCTTTACGTGATGTTCTTGGTTCGATGGAGTTAAGTGAGGTTATTGCAAATATTGAGGTTATTAATGCAAAGATAAAAGAAAATCTTGAACAGATTTCTAAGAATTGGGGGGTTACAATTGAATCTATCGAAATTCAGAGTGTTGAAATTCCTCCTATTGTTCTTGATGCTATGCATGAGCAAAAAGCTGCTGTTCAACAGAAGCTTGCAAGAATGGAGAGGGCTCTTGCGCAGAAAGCTGAGATTGATGCTGTTAAAGGTGCTGCTGCGGGTTTGGATGATAAGGCGCTTTCTTATTATTACATTAAGGCGATTGAGAATATGGGGAATAGTAAGGGTAGTAAGGTTTTTTTTCCTGCTGAGTTTTCAAAGCTTGCAGAATCTTTTACTAATGTTACTCAAGGGTTACGTTCAGGTAGTGCTAAGTCTTCTAAGGCGGATTATTACAAGTCTTTGCTTAAGGATTATGTTGATAAATCTGTTAAGAAAGCAAAAGGTGCAGATAAGCCAGTGAGAAAACTCAAAAAGAAAAAGAAATAGAACTAATTTTTTTCTTGATTTTGTTTCTTTAATACTTTTTTTATTTAATTGCTCTTTGTTTGGCTATTTTTTTATTTTTGTTCTTGTAAAAAATTTTTTTTTGTTGAAAAACTTGTTCTAAATTTTTAGAATTTGTTTTGGTGATTATTTTAGTTTTTCAACTTCTTTTTTTAGTTCGTTTAGTTCTTCTTTTAGTGTTTGAATAGCTTCTTCAAGAATTTTTTTTGGGCTTTTGCCTGTAGTTTTTACTACGATTCTTGCTTTTTTGTCTAGTGGGTGGTCGAGTCTGTATGCGCAGAATTCAACTGCTGGGTCAAGAGCGATTTTTTCTTTTAGTAGGTTTGGCAGTGTGTGCCTTTCTCCTTCAACGTAAAATTCTAAATGGTTTTTTTCATTTGTTATAATACTTACTTTCATTTTGCCCACCTTTTAATTATTTTCTCTTAGCTAATTATTATAAACGTTCCATTTGCGGTCTAAAACTAGGCCTAGTGTTATTTTAGCGTCTTTCTCTGCCGCCAAATCCGCTAGAATTTCCTCTTCTTTCGCTAAAACCCGTGTTTTGTCCGTCGTCTCTTCTTTCAAATCCGTGGTTAGGTCTGTCTCTTCCGCTAAACCCGCCGCTTCTACTTGGTCCATTTCGGCTTCTAAATCCGCCTCCGCCAAAGTTTCCTCTGTCGTGGCTTCTAAATCCTCCGCCAAATCCGCCTTCTCTTTGTGGTCTTGGTTGGTAAGTGTCTTCTTTTTCAAACCATTTTCGGTCTTCAATATTTCCGCATGAGATGCATATTAGTTTTCCTGCTGAGTAGTTCATTTTGCTTCTGCAGTTTGAGCAATATGCGCGTATTATTCCTAGTCCTTTTCCTTTTGTGTTTAAATCTACTCCAAGTTCGCTACATCCAACTACTTGTGCTCTTATTATGTCTCCTATTTTTATTATTTTTTTGAGTTCGTTTACGTATTCGTTTGCAACGTTTCTTACAGGGAGTTGAGCGACTGTTTGTCCTGTTATTCTTTTTCCTTTTTCAGCTGTTAAGAGTGATATTACTGCTGTTGATTCTTTTACAAGCATTACTTGTCCTATTACTATGTCTCCGTTTCTTATTTCATCAATCTTTTTTCCAATTATTCTTGCTTCTTTGTTAATTTCGTCAAATTCTGCAATCCCTACTGCGCTTGCAAGTATTTTTCCTTCTTTTGAGTAAGTGTTTTCTCCACTTGCGTATTCTTCTTCAGTAGCAATAATTTCGCCTGGGAGTATTATTTTACTTTTTTCAGTCATTTTATTCACCAATAGATAACGTTTTTATACACAAAAAACATTAGTGTATTCGTATAATGAATTGTCTTCAAGTAAGACTTTTAAAGCGGTTGGTTGAATGGTTTTAGAATCAATAATAGGGGAGAAGAATATTAAAAAGCACCCTGTTTTTATTTTTTTTATTACTCTTTTGATTTGTGCGGGGAGTATTTTTTTTGCGGATATAATGTTTCCGACTCATTCTTCGATTCTTTCGGTTGCGTTTATTACTATTGGGTTAGTTCCTCTTATTTTTAATATTCTTTCTGATGAGGAGGCTGATGAGGAGGTGCATCATAAGCACTTTTCTACTTTTTTTGCTCGTCATTTTAACATTATAATGCTTTATGTGTGGGTTTTTGTTGGAATTATTGTTGCTTTTTCAATTTATTATGCTGTTGCGCCGCCTACTGATCGTCCTGTTCTTTTTGCTGAGCAAATAAAATCTTTTTGTGCTATTTCGGGTTTTGGTTCTTGTACTGGCGGGGTGCCGCTTTCTGTTTCAGGGATGGCTGCTTCTTTTGGGTTTGATGCTTGTTTGTCTAAGTCTAGCGCTATTTCTTCTTGTACTTGGTTTATTTTTAGTAATAATTTTGAGGTGTTAATTCTTACTGTAATTCTTTCTTTGCTTTATGGTGTTGGAGCAATTTTTATGATTGCTTGGAATGCTTCAATTCTTGGTGTATTTTTTGGGGAGATGCTTGCGATTGGGAATCTTTCAAAGGGTTTGGGTTTGTTCCAAGGTCTTCTTTTGGGTCATGGGCCTCCTGAGTTGTTTGGTTATGTTTTTGGTGCTCTTGCGGGGGCAATACTTTCTGCAATGGTTGCTAGGGGTGATTATTCTAGTCATCATTCCGAAATAATAATTAAGGATGTTTTGTTCCTTTCTGGTTTAGCGATTTTTTCAGTTGCGTATGGTGCGGCTACTGAGGCTCTTGGGATTTTGGGTATGACTGAACTTTATTTCTTGATGGGCTTTTTGTATTTAGTATTAATAATACTTGCAGTATTTTTCTATGGTCAGAAGCGGCAAATTACTCTTGGGCTTTAATCCACCTGAAGGTCTTTCTTTTTTGCAAAAGTCGTTTTTTAAATTGTTCTTTGGTTTTTTTGTTAATGGTTAAGTTCATTAATCCTAATAAGAAGAAAGTAAAGTCTCCTTCAAAAAGCAGTGGGGGGTATAGAAAATTTAAAGATAGTTTTGCTTTTCTAAAATGGGTTGATCCTTTTACTTATGTTGATTTGTTTGTGATGCCGAAGGTAAAGAAAGTTACTAATAGTGAGGTAGTGGAGTTTTTAGTTAATGCTGTTTTTGCTTTTATTTTTGCTGCAGTTATTTATACTGTGCTTGGTTTACTTTTTGGTACTTCTAGTCCTCTTGTTATAGTTTATTCAGCTTCTATGGAACCCACTTTTTTTAGGGGGGATGTGATGGCGCTTTCAAAAGCAAATGTAACTGATGGTTTTGGTGTTGAAGTGACTATTCCTCGTGCAATTAATGGTATTGGTGTTTATGATTATCTTACTCCGTCCTATTCTTCAGGACAATTATCATCAATTTATTTTAATGATGTTGGTGTTTCAGTAGTTCCAGATACTAGTGGTGGTGTTGTGGTGTATAATTCAAATGTATTTAATAAGCAGATTATTCATCGTGCAATTGTTAAGATTCATGCAAGTGATGGGGACTATCTTCTTACAAAGGGGGATAATGCTATTACTAATGGTACTTTTGATCAGGATTGTGGGGTTGTTTCAAATGGTGGAATTCAAAAATCTTGTATTACTCTTTATGCGGTTCCATTGAATGAAGTTGTTGGGAAAACTTTTTTCACCATTCCTAAAGTTGGTTGTGTGAAGCTTTGGCTCCTTGATGATCTTGTTTCGCTTCTTGTTACTGGGAATCTTCCTCGTGATTTTAAGGGAATTTGTTGAATAATTTAGATTTGTTATTATAAATTCAAATTTCATTTTGTCAAAATTCAGTTTTTTCAAAATTCCGTTTTGTAAAAATTTCATTTTGTCAAAATTCAGTTTTGTAAAAATTTCATTTTGTCAAAATTATTTAGTTATTCTTATTATTTAGTTTTGTTCTTGTTTGTTTCCCCAATATGTTTTTATTCTTCTCTTTCCTATTTTTTGCATGGCTTTAAGTGTGGTTCCAGACTTGTCTTTTGTTACAAATCAAATGCTTGTGGATTATTCAATTGTAGTGATTGAGGTTGCGTTAGTTCTGATTGTTTTTGGTTTGGTTGTAATTTTTGTTTTAAGAAGAAGGTCTATTGAACAAGTGCATGCGAGTAAGGTTTTGTCTTCTCTTCAAAAGTTAAAGCAGGGTTCAACTAAAAAAACCTTTGAAAAAAAGTTAATTGTTGAAAAACCTAAAACTGAGAGGGTGTTTGATGATGTTGGTGTTGAAAAAGAATTTGTAATTTCTAAAACCGAGGGGTCGCTTAAGGGTATGCTTATTAAAAAGTTTAAGCCGAAAATTGAATCTCAACTTAATACTAGAATTAGTGTTGTTGATTTTAATGCGGTTGATAAGAATTTTTTGGCGCTTGTTGAGATTAGTGGTGTTAAGCTTTTATTGACTTTGGATTCTTCAGGTAAAATCCTTGATTATAAGAAAGTTAAGCAAAAAGAGTGATTTTTTTGTTTTTTTTGCTGTTTTTAGAGTGCTTTTTTTAAACCTACTGAAGCTTGTCTTAGTAAGAGAGTGTGGTTTAATGGAGCTTGTTTTGAAGAATGCGGATGTTTTTAAGAAGAGCATGGAAGCGATTGCTGTTTTAATTGATGAGGCTGAGCTGGTTGTTTCTTCAACAGGTCTAGAGTTAAAGGCAACGGATCCTAGTCAGATTTCTATGGTTGATTTTGCTATGCCAAAATCTGCTTTTTCAAAGTTTGATTCTGCTGATACTCGCTTGGGTCTTGACCTTGATTATTTGAATCAGGTTCTTTCAAGGGCTAGTTCGGGTGATGAACTGGTTTTGTCTATTGATGAAAAAAAGGCTTTTCTTACTGTTACATTTAATGGTAATGCGAAGAGGGCTTTTCAGGTTCCGTTAATTGATATTTCTTCTTCTGAGGTTCCTAATCCTAGAATTGAATTTGATGCTGAGTTAATTGTTTCTGCTTCTTTTTTGCAGAGCGCGTTTAAGGATGCTGCTTTAATTAGTTCTCATGTGGTTATGGGTTGTTCTGAGGATACGTTTTTTGTTAAGGCAAATTCTTCTAAAGGAAATTTAAATGAGGATATAAAAAGCAATAAAGTTACTCTTCCTGAAATTCGTGTTAAGAGGGAGTGTAAGAGTATGTTCCCGCTTGATTATTTACAGGACATGCTTAAGGCTGCTTCGAGTGATTCAAAAGTTAATTTGTATTTAAAATCAAATGCGCCTGTTCGGGTTTCTTATTTGATTGGCGAGGCTAGTATTAATTATTTCCTTGCGCCTAGAATCGAATCCCAGTAAAATGGTTTTTCTTTTTTCGCTTTGCGTTTTAATCAACCCAAAAATCTGCTGTCTAACTGTTGCATAAATGCAGCAGATTTTTCCGTTGACGGATAAAGGAACGGCTTCTCTTTTAGAGAAGCCACCCCCCTTTAGGGTGTGGTCGTTCATGTGCAGGGCTCAATTATTAAATACTTTTGTGTGCATTATCTAGTTAGTGGTTGGATGCTTGAACTTCGAAATGGTGCTTTTTTAAAATCTGCTGTGGAATCAATTTCTTCTTTTATTCCTGAGGGGAATTTTAGGTTTTCTGATAAGGGGGTTTCGTTTAAGGCAATTGATCCTAGTCAAGTAGTTCTGGTTGATTATTTTGTTGATAAGAAGAATTTTGATAAGTATTTGATTGAACCGAATTTTGTTGGTATTGATATTGTTGAATTGAATAAGATTCTCCAGCGTGCTACGCCTCTTGATAGGTTGCTTATTGATATTTCTGATTCTGAATTAAAATTAAAATTTGAGTCAGAGTTAAAGCGGTCTTTTAGGCTTTCTTTAATTGATGTTTCTGAGGAGGATATTAAGGCGCCGGTAATTGAGTATGAAGCGAAAGTGGATATTCTTGCTTTGTCTTTTAAGGAAATTTTAAAGGATGCTGCTCTTTTTGGTAGTAGTGTTGTTTTGAAGGTTTCTGATGGAAAGTTTTTCATTGAAGCGAAGGGTGCTAGTGGTGTGATGGAGTCTGAGGCAACTAGGGTTTCTACTGTTACAACAAAAAAAGAGATTACTGCTAAGTTTTCGCTTAATTTTTTACAGAATATTGTTCGGCAGGCTGATAATGAGAAGCATATTTCAATTGAACTCAAAAATGATGCTGCTATGAAAGTATCTTACGCAATTGGCCCTGGAAAGATGGTTTTTTATTTGGCGCACATGATTCTTTAAAAGTAATTTATTTTTTTAGTAAAAGTTGATTTTTTAAAATTTCAAAAGCTTATTGCGTGTAATTTACTCTCACTTATTTATTTAATGCTTTCCAATTAGGTTTGTTGTATGGATAAGCTTCTTTTTGCGCAAAAGTTTCCTTTTTCTAATACTGCGAGGAATTATTTAAAAGAGCTTGATATTTCTTTGACTAGTATTCCTGAGAATGCAATTAAGCGTGCGGCTTTGATTGTTTCGCGTTCTTTTTCTTCCTCATCTTATGTTCTTGATGTTGCTAGTCCTACTAAGGAGATGCTTGAACTTGAGCTTGTTGCGTTTCCTGTTGCGAAGATGTTTGTTTCTTTGATGCGGGCTCCTAAAATTATGGAGAAGCTTGCTTCGTTTTTTCAAAAATCTACTTTTAATTCAATTGTTTCTAGTTCTGCTCCAAAGGATCTTTGTATTGAATTAGCTGATGATTTGGGTGTGAAGTATTCTATTTCTAGCGAGCGGGATTTTTTTGTTGAGGTTCCTCTTATTGAGTATTTGGGGATTTATTTTATTGATGAGGAATTAAAGCTTGTAAATAAGCCTGTTGTGAAAGGTAGAGTTATTCTTAATGTGAATGATTTTGCGCGTTTTCTTTCTGAAAAAGCTTATCAAAAAATTATTGATTCGTTGCCGATTCCTAAAGATGAAATTCCAAAAATCCTTTATCCTCTTGCTACTAGTATTGATTCGCAGCTTATAGTGATTGAGAAAAAGAATTTTGATTTGAAGCTTTCTGGGGTAATTGATCCTGTTCTTTTTCCTCCTTGTCTTGCTGCTCTTTATTCTAATCAGCTTGCGGGTAAAAAACTTTCTTATACTGAGCGTTTGGTTCTTGGCGGGTTTCTTCATAAGCTTGGCATGTCAAAGTCTGATTTGCTTGCGGTGTTTTCTAAGAGTCCTGATTTTGATAAGAGGATTGCGGAGTATCATTTGGATAGGATTATTGAGAAGGATCTTGATGTTCCTGCGTTTAAGAAGATTCATGATGAGTATGGTTTGCGTACAAAAGATTGTGCTGTGCTTGAAGGAGATTTTAAGCATCCGCTTCAGTATTATTTAGCAAAATTAAGGGTGAAGAATAGGTTGAAGAATAAATCAGAAAACTCCTATAAAAATAATCTCCCTAAAAACCCTAATTCTGAAACTTCTGATTCTAAATCTTCTGATTCTGAAACTTCTGATTCTAAATCTTCTATTTCTGAAACTTCTGATTCTAAATCTTCTATTTCTGAAACTTCTATTTCTAAATCTTCTGATTCCAAAGTTCCACTTCAAAAAAACAGTAATGTTATTCATGGAAGTGATTCTCATGTTTGATGCCCAGAATTCAAAAGAATCAGATTTTCTAAAAAAGCATTTTAGGGAGTATTATTTAAATCACACGATTTCTTCAGTTCCTGAATTAGAGTTGAGAGAGTTTGGTTATGGTGTTTTTAAGCGAAAGATTGCAAATTGAAATTTAGCTTTTTCTTCTGCCATTGAATTGAATTCTTTTTTGAGAGAGAAAGCGCCGCTCTTTTTTTCTTATTCAAATTCTTGTTATAATTATCCAGAAAAGACGCCTACATTAATGAAGGGGTGGCTTAAGGCGGATTTGATTTATGAATTTGATGCTGATGAACTTGGGTTGAGTGTTGAGGAAATTAATGGTGTTCAGTGGTTTGAAAAAAGCCATTTAGATGAGGCAAAGCGGCAGGTTTTTCGTCTGCTCGATTTTATTGAAAATGATTTTAATTTTTCGCTTAATGGTGTTTCAGTTAATTTTTCTGGAAAAGCTGGGTATCATATTCATTTGCGTTCAGAAGAAATCCAGAAATTAAATAAGCGTGCTAGAATTGAGCTTGTTGATTATTTAACTGCGCATAACATGGATTTTGTTAATTTGGGTTTTGATACTATTGCTCTTCTTTGTCCAACGCATAATGGTTTGTGGTCAAGGAGAATGGTTGATGGTATTAAGGATTTTTTTAATAAGGATCCTAAGGAGATTGCAAAAATAGTTTCTTCAACACAAAAGAAAGTTACTGCTTTTGTTGGTATAAAGGACAGGATTTTTGATGCTATGTCTAATGGGAAATTAATTCCTTATGATACTAAAAAGAATGATGTGTTTTGGCAGAGGGTGCTTGAGGTAGTTTCAAAGCAGTTAGTGGTTCCTATTGATCGTCAGACTAGTACTGATTTAAATAAAATTGTTAGGGTGCCTATGACTCTTCATGGTGATACTGGGCTTTTAGCTAAAACTGTTTCTATTGATGAGTTAAAGAATTTTGATCCTTATGTTGATTCGGTGGTGTTTGGTAAAGATATGGTTAATGTTCATGTGATTAAGGCGCCTAAGTTTTCGCTTGGCGGCGAAGTATTTGGTCCGTTTGAGGACTCTACTGAATCTCTTCCTCTTTTTTGTGCGGTTTATTTAATTGGTAAGGGTGCTGCGGTTTTAATATAACCTTTAGTTTTTTATATAAAAAAACAATTTTTTGTCTTTCAATTGCTTTTTAATTAGTTTTGTTGTCTTTTTTTTCGGGTAAAGGGTTTTTTGATGCGAATTGATTATGATGAGCTTCGCAGGATTCATCGTCTTGAAAAGAATACTTCTAAATTAGTCGAAGTTGAGGATGATTTTATTGATTCTCTTAGCGTTTTTGTTGAGGAAGAGAAGAAGAAGTATTTGGCTTCTTTAAAGAATTTTTCTGCTTCTGATGCTCGTGAATTTACTAATCTTAAGCGTGTGATTGAAGAAATTTTTTTGATGCGTGAAAAAAAGATTTTAAATAAGGCGCTTATTACTGTTCATACTAAGGAAGTTAGTGATGAGAAGATGGCTCGTCAGGAGAAGGATGTTTTTAGAAAGTTACTGCGTCTTCTTGAAGAGCATTATGAGTTGAATCAGTCTTTTTTTGGGGAAAAAGAGAAGAAGGAGTCTCAGCTTGTTATGGTTAAGATTCTAAAAGATGTTCCTACTTTTGTTGGAACTGATATGAAAGAGTATGGTCCTTTTTCTGATGGTCAATCTGTTGAGCTTCCTTCTAAAGTTGCGCGTTTATTTGTTGCAAGAAAAATCGCTGAAGAAAAGTGATTTTTCCTTTTTTTCCTTGCTTTCTAGCAAGTTTTTAAGCTGATTCTTTTAGAAATATTTTTGTTGGTTAAATGGATTTTCCAAATAGAGATGACTTTGTAGTTGTTAAAATAAGCCAAATTCTGGATTATGGTGTTTTTGTTGATCTTTTAGAGTACAAACCAGTTAGGGGTTTTGTGCATATTAGTAATGTTTCAAGTTCTTGGGTTAAAAATATAAGGAATTTTGTTAAGATGAATCAGGTTCGTGCGGCTAAAGTTCTTAATGTTGATTTGGAGAAGAAGCAGGTTGATTTGACTTTTGCTGGAATTAATCCGATGAGGGAGAGGCAGGTTCTTACTCAATTTAAGCAGATTAATAGGGAAGAAAAATTAATTGAGATTTTATCAAAGTCGACTGGGAAGCCTTTTAATGATGTTTGGGCTGAAGTAGCTGAACCCTTAAATCAGGAGCATGGTTCTCTTTATGAGGCGTTTGAGAAAATTGCTTTGGGTTATGATCCTTCGCCGGTGTTAGCAAAGAATTGGGTTGGTCCTGTTAAGGATTTAGTTGAGAAAAATATTGTTGTTTCAAAAAAAGAAATTACTGGTAAATTAAAACTTTTATGCCCAAAATCAAATGGGCTTAATTTGGTTAAGGAAGTTTTGGCTGAATCTGATGGTGTAAAAGGTTTTGAAGTTAATTATGCTGGCGGGGGACTTTTTAATGTTGCTTGTGCTGGATTAACTTTTAAGGATGCTGACAAGACTTTGACTTCTACAATAGAAAATGCTGAAAAGAAAGCAAAGAAGCTTGGGGTTTCGTTTGAGTTTAAGCGTGACGAAAAGAAATAGTTTATTCAAAAAGATCTTTTAACTTCTTTTTTCTAATGCTTTTTATCTGATGTTTTTTATTAATTTATTTTAATTTAGTAAATTCACTTTTTTTATATTCTATATATGTTTATTTTGTGCTTTTTATGTGTTTATTTTATGATTTTTTATCCGTTTATTAGAAGCTTTTTTGAAGTAATTGGTTTGTAAATATTTTGTGTTAGAGTTTTTGGATTAAGTAAATTGTGAATAGATTTGGGTAGTTTAGTTCGCTAGTTTTGTCTTTTTTTATTAGGTCAGCATTTATTTTTAGGTTGTATTTTGAAAAATCTTTTATCGTGTAGGTTTGGTATTCAACTTGGCAGTTTGAGAGTATTTGTTCCATTTCTTTTTTTGTGAATGCTGCGTTAACTGAGACTAAAAATCTCATTTTTTCGTGTTTGTCTTTTATTGAGTTAAGTCTTTTTTTTATTTCTTCAATTGGGGCGTCGCGGTTTAAATCAATTAGGTAAATCCAGCCTCCTTTTTTTGTTAGCATTAGTAGGTTTCGCATTCCGTTTTCAGCTTCTTTGAAGTGGTGGTATGCTTCTTTTATTACAACCACTTCATTTTCTCCTCTTTTTGTGTGAAAGTGGATGTTTTCTACAGCAAATTTAATTGGGTATTTTTTGTATTTTTCTTTTGCTATTTTTATTAGTTCTTCACTTGCGTCTGTTGCGGTGATGTTTGGGTTTCTAGTTAATTCAAAAAGTTTTGTGGCTAGTTGTCCAGTTCCACATGCGACTTCTAAAATATTTTCGCTGTGTGTGGGGTTGGTTTTTTCAATTATATCTTGTGCGATAAGTCTGTAAGTTAAAGTTCTATCCTCTTTTCGGTTAGCATACCTTTCAGCTGCTTTGCCAAGTATAATTTCTTCTTTTTCAGGTACTCTGATTTTTGGGTTAAAAGTTATTTTTCCTGTTTTTAGTTTCATAAAATCATTTCCAATTTTATTAAGCACCGTTTTATATTTATCTAACTGGTGTTCTTATTTTAATCCCTCTTAATCTGGTTAAATAGTATTTTTCTAGTTGGGGGTTGTTATTTTTTCATTTTCTCTCAAGGCACGTTTTTATTCCTTTTCTTTCCATATAGTTCATGCCTACTAGAATTCTTGTTACTAAAAAGACTGTTTTAAAGGAAGCTGTGCTTGTTGTTGGGTTGCCTGGTATTGGGCTTGTTGGTAAAATTGCGGTTGATTATTTGTTGAAGCAGTTTAAGACTGAAAAGATTGCTGAAATTTTGTCTGATTCTTTTCCTCCTAGTGTTCATACAAAGGATTCTAAGGTTTTTTTGATTAAGGATGATTTGTTTCATTTTAATTATAAGGGTAAGGATTTTCTTTTTCTTGCTGGCCCAGTTCAGCCGACTCTTGATTTTAAAGTGGGTTCATCTCATGAGCATTATGAGTTTTCTGAGACTCTTATTAATTATTTCAAGAGTGTTGGTGTTGTAGAGATTATCACTCTTGCAGGGATTAATGTTGGGGATAATCGTTTGAATAAGAAACCTGAGGTTATTGTTGCGGGTACTGAAGAGAGTGTTATTGAGTTGTGGAAAAAGTTTGGTGCTAAAGAAGATAAAAAAGAGGGGCTTATTTCTGGCGCTGCTGGGCTTTTAGTTGGTATTGGGCGTCTTCATAATATTAAAGGTGTTTGTTTAATGGGTGAAACGAATCCTCAATTAGTTTATGGGGATCATGGTAGTGCAAAACAAGTTGTTGAGCTTATTTCGAAGCGGTTTGGTTTTACTGTAAAGATGAAAAGTATTGAAAAAGAAGCTAAGCATATTGAAAAAACTTTTAAAGAACTTACTAGTGGACTTGAACAGCCTCTTGAAGATGAACCTAAAGTAGATAAATTGAGTTATGTTCGTTAATAACTTTTTCAATTAATAATTAGCTGTTTTACTAATCCTATTTTTCAGTTATTAGTTTAGTTAAAAGCTTTGTAAGTTTGTTTGTTTTTTTGTTTCCTTTTTTTCATTTAAAATTTTTTTTAAGTTAATTAGGTCTTCAATTCCTTTTCGGCCGTTTCGTAAATAGTATGCTGGGTGGTAAATAAAGAACATTTTTTTTCCAGCGTATTCTGTTGTTTCGCCTACGTGCATGCTTTCTTTTCCAAATCCTCTTGCTGCACTTTTTCCTAGTAGTACGATTACTTCTGGGTTGATTGCGTTTACCATTTTCATTGTTACTGGTAAGAAGTAATTAATTTCTTCTGGTGTTGGGGGGCGTATTTTTTTTTCTTCGCTTAGGGGTATTATTGGGACAACATTAATTACTGCGTAATCTTCTTGTGTGAGTCCGAGTTCTTTGACCCATTCTTCAAGTAGTTTTCCGCTTCTTCCGACAAATGGTTTTCCGTTTTCATTTTCGCTGAATCCTGGGGCTTCTCCAATGAATAGTATTTTTGCTTTTTCGCTTCCTCTTCCAAATACTATGTGTCCTTTTGTGTCTAAAACATTTTTGTATAGTAGGTGTTGTTTTGCGTGGGTTAGAAGTTCTTCTCTTACGCTAGCAAGTTTAGTGCTTTCATTTACTTCCATACAGTATTTTTCAGTTCCAAAGGGTTTTATTATGTTTTGGCGTTTGTTCTTCTAGTGAATTGTTGTGCCTATTAAGAAAAAACCTAAATTTCATTCAAAAATCTATGCTGGGCATCCAAAGTCTGTTCATGGTTTGTCTCAGTTAAGTGATGAAGGGTCTAGTGTAAAAAAACTGCATTTTTATCATATTATTCTTGGGGTTTTTATTTTTTTCACGATTGTTTTAGTGATTGGTATATTTCTTCAGTTTAGTCAGATTTCTAATTTGGAAAATGAGTTGGCTCTATTAAAAGAAACACACCTTGATTTTGTTTCAAAATCTGAGTTGAAAATTAGTGAGTTAAATTCAGAGATTTCAGATTTGCTTTTAGAGAATGCAAAAATGGAGTCTATGTATGTTGATTTGAGTAAGGAGTATTCTATTCTCAAATCAAAGAATGATATTATTTCTTCTTCTTATGCGACTTTAAAATCAGAGGCTCAAAGTACAATTGAAAAGATTGATTTGTATAAGAATGAAATTCAAAGTTCAATGGCTTGGTTTAACAATAATTCTTTTCTTACTAAAAATCAAAATGTAGTGTTATCTTATTTGGAATCTGATTGCTTTAATGATACTGGGGTTGATTGTCAAGTTAATTTGGGTTGTTTTTATTTTGTTAATGATAAGTTTTTGGGTTTAAGGTATGCTCTTGATACAGAGACTTCTTCTGTGATTGATAAACTTCAATCACTTGAATCATTTTATGCTAATCGTAAGGGGGATTGTGAGGATTTTGCTTTGTTCTATAAAGCCGAGTATAATTCTTTAATAAAAAAGTGTGGTGGTAAGAGTGTTGTTTTGTCTTCTTGGGTTGATAAACTAGGTGAAAAGTTTTATGTTAATTCTGCAAGCACTTGGTTTTTGTCAAGTGCAACTAGTAAGGTTCTTTTGAGTGAGAATATTTATCCTGTTGTTGTTTGTGGGGCGATGTTTGATTTGCAGTCAAATCAAATTAATGGTCATTGTGTTGTTGCTTTTGTGAATAAAAATATTGTTTCTTCTGTTGATTTAAGTGTAATTAAAAGTGCGGAGCTTGTTGAGCCTCAAACTGGGAAGTATTTGGGGTTTGTTGGGGCAGAGTCAGGAATTTATTTAATTGATTCTTCAAGTTCTAATTCTTCATATATTGACACTGTTATTACTGATAGTGATTTTTTTATTTTTCGAGATGGTAAATGGGATAGTTATTCTGATTTCTTTTTTCAGTTGTCCGAGTCAAGGTCTTCTCTTCAAAATTTAATTAGTAATTAGATTTGGTTAGTAATTAGATTTGGTTAGTAATTAGATTTGGTTAGTAATTATATTATTCCCATGAATTTTAATAAGAGCATTGCTCCTAGTCCTGCGGGGCCGATTATTATTGATATCACAAAGCTTGGTATTAGTGGGAGTTGTATATTGAAAATAAATATTGCTATTGCGCAGCTTATTGCGCCTATTATTGCGTGTTCAATGAATTTTTTTAGTAGAAAAAGTACTACAACTGATAGTACAATTAGGATTATTCCTGCGATTAGAACGTTTGGGTTCATTGCCATTACTAGGTTTGTTGCTTGTTCTGTTGGTATTGTGAATTTATTCCTTTTGCGAATTCAGTGAATCCATCAATTGGTACTGTGTTCATGTAAATACTTGCTTTTAGTTATTATTAAACCCTTCTCTGGTTAGGTCAGGGTATTTGTTATTTGTTAGTTTTAGTGTTTTTTTGTTCAGTGATTACTTTTTTAAAGACAAAAGTAGGGTGTTATTTGTTAGGTGTGTTTTTTTGGGGTCAAAATTTTCTGATGAACAAAAAAAGATTGCTCTTTTGTTGCTTTCAGAACCGAAAACTGAAGAGGATCTTCAAAAGCAACTTAATTTGCCTTATGATAAACTTATTCTTGAGCTTAAGAGTATGTTAAAGCTTGGGCTTCTTACAAAAGAAGGTTATCCTACGCAGTATCGTTTGAGACAGGATATTACTAATGAGCTTCAGAAAAGAAAAAAGATTGCTGAAGATGATTCGTTTAAAATTAAAATTAGGTCTATTATTGAGCTTAAAGCGGTTGAAGAAAATTTGCTTAAGAAGCATATTGAGAAATTAAAAGAAACTTTGAGTAAAGAAAAAAGTTTTACTGTTTATGGTTTTAGTGTTGCTGATATTAATCTAGAAGAAGAAATGTATACTTCTTTTGTTGAAATTACTATTACTGTTAAAGATTTTCCTGCTCTTGTTGGGTTCCTTTTCTATTATGCCCCTTCTTCAGTTGAGGTTATGAAGCCTTCAAAGATTGAGTTTTCTCAGTCTGAGTTTAGTGATGGGTTAGTGTTTTTGACTGAATTATTCCAAAAGTATGCTCATTTTGCTATGGAGCATCTAAATAAGGAAGAAATGGATAAGTTCTATAAAGATATTTATGATTAATTTTTTCGTCTCCGACAAGTAACGAACTATTTTTCCTAAGCAATTTTTATTTATCTAGTTCATTCAAACTAGTGTTGGTGTCTGTTTTGTTGGTGTTTTTAGTGTTTTTTCGTCATTTTTTGGTTTTCACAAAAACCCCAGTGGTTATGGCAATTGACGTAACCTTCTTCATTTTATGGCGTAATTTTGCCCTTAAAGCTTGATATTGACGTAAGGCACTTCACTTTCTAAGCAAGAACCTTTTTAAAGGCAAAGAAACACTAAGTCGTAATGCCTTTGTAACTTGGCTTGGCCTAAATTGTCCTTAGGACTTGTGAAGTGAATGAGGATTGTTTTTATTCATATGAGGTGAAAGAATGAAAGGACTAAATATTAAGAGAATCGCTGCTATCGGAATAGGAGCAGCTCTTGTTGGGTCAGCTCTAGCACCAGGTGTTATGGCTGCAAATTACTCCAACTTGGATAGTAATAGCTTTCAGAAGTCTAACGTAATTGA